>Ga0180302_10000300_pt1 | contig 20646 bp, 22 predicted proteins | sample GuaBasSediGuay17_FD_121794 | JGI IMG/M metagenome (GOLD analysis project Ga0180302, IMG submission 121794) | Subseafloor sediment microbial communities from Guaymas Basin, Gulf of California, Mexico - Guay17, Core 4571-4, 12-15 cm | ecosystem: Environmental > Aquatic > Marine > Hydrothermal... | reverse complement strand
ACTTCTAAAATATCGAGCTCCAGGATATACGTAGAACCTCATTGTGTAGCACACCTTGTTTCGATTATAAAAACATATGTATTTAAAGATTTTCTAAAGTAACATATATTTCTATTTCAGAAATCGGTGTAACATGTGTTAAAAGCTAGTACAGTTCAAAGTAAGGTGATGATCGAGGAACTTGGTTTCGTCGGGTTAAAGTTAGTGCTAGCTCTCGGAACAAAGAAAGAGTTAGGTATAAGGGAGTTAATCGCTGAAGCCAGAGTCTCCTCGTCCTCTATTTACAGAGCTCTTACTATTTTATACAAGTATAATTTAATAAAGGAGAGAAGCCTATATGGTCGTAGACTCATATCGTTAACGAAGAAGGGAGAGAAGTTTGCTAAGCTAATACTAGAGGCAGAAAGAGTGTTAAGTGAAGATTAAAACAAGAAGAACTCCTTCTTAAGTTTCTCAAGCTTCTTCTCATCTATTACCGCTATTAAGTAATTGATTTCCCTCAATACCTTCCTCCTACAAGAAGGACACAACTTGAGCTTTAACACTCTTTCTCTCATTATGATTAAGAAATCTCTAGCCGCATCTTCGTAGCTCATCAATACACAGTTGCGACTCTCAATTTAAAGAAATCCCTTCTAAACGAGGAGTAGGTGTAGAAAAATCGACAGTTGGTTAAAAGAAGTAATTAAATTATTCAGGCCTTTAGTAGCTTTATGAACTCTCTCATGAACGCTGGCAAGTCTGGCCAGGCTCTTGAGGTCACGAGGTTCCCGTCAACAACAACTTCGCTGTCCACGTACTTAGCTCCAGCTCTCTCGACATCAGGTTTGACGGCTATGTAACAAGTCACCTTCCTATCCTTTAAGAGTCCATAGGCTGTCAACACTAGTGGTCCGTGACATATAGCGGCTACTGGCTTGTTGGTTTCAAAGAAGTACCTGACTATGCGCTCTAATTCTGGATAAGTCCTAATGTACTCAGGGGCTCTCCCTCCAGGTATGACTAAACCGTCGTACTCCTCAGGCTTTACATCCTTAAATGCGACGTTAACCCATAAGAACCTATAGCCTGGCTTCTCAGTGTAAGTCTCCCATCCTGGTTCAAAGTCGTGAACTACAGTGAACAGAACATCTTTCTTAGTAGGGGCGGCTACAATTACATCAAATCCCTCTTCCTTAAGTCTATAATAGGGATAGAATATTTCCTGAGCCTCAACGCCATCTCCAGCTATTATCAAGACTTTCTTAGTCATATTTAACACCTAAGTATATTAAGGCTTTAAGATATTTAAGTTCTAACTTAATATAAGTCAAGTAAAAATTCATTTGTTACTAATAATAGGAAGGCTAGCTTAGTGATGGACTAAGTAATTTTAGATGAATTAAAAAGAAGATGCCGTATCTCATTCTAACAAGGGTAGTTTAACTGGAGTCCCCTTCTTAGCTGATTCATAAGCCGCTAAGGCTATTTCTAGCGCTTGTCTCCCATCCCAACTAGTGGCTCTAGGTTCCAAGTCTTCGTTAATTGCTCTTATGAAGTCCCTTATCATGTCTCTGTCGCAGTCAGGACCAAAATAGCGCCATGTAAACAACTTGTCCCCTATAGCTAACCATATGTTCGTCATGAAGGCGTTAACTACTACGTAACCGTTAGTGCCGTAAACGCCTAAGTACACATCTCCCCATATAGGCCAGCTGTCAGGTCTTGACCAACTACAGTCTATACTTCCTACAGTTCCATTCCTAAACTTAAGACTCAAGAGAGCGCAGTCTTCAGAGAGTAGTTTAGGTCTTATGTTCTTCCCTATAATCGCATAGACTTCTGATGCCTCACTGCCGGTATACCATCTCATGAGATCAGCTGTATGAACTACATGGTCCATTACAGAGCCTCCACCAGCTAGCTTAGGGTCTCCAAACCAACCTCCTGGATACTTTCCATGGTTTGTAGTAGTTATTACAAGGATCTTTCCTATCTCTCCAGCGTCTATTAACCTCTTGACGTGAGCTGTTGCCTCGTGATACCTCATGACGAAGGCTGTTTGGAACTTCACTCCAGACTTTCTAGCCGTTGATATCATCTTGTCGGCGTCTTTTAGAGTGGTAGCTATTGGTTTCTCACAGAGTATGTGTTTCCCTGCCTCTGCTGCGGCTATTGCCATTTCTGCATGCTTTGCATTCTCAGAGGTAATTATGACTGCGTCAATTTCCTCCCTCTTCAACAACTCATTGTAATCAGTGTACACTGCCTTAACGGAATATTGTTGGGCTACTCTTTTCAACCTTTCCTTATTGTCATCGTATATGGCGATTAACTCAGCTTCAGGAAGTTCTGTTACTACCCTGATATAAGAGTAAGCATGTAAGTGAGCGAAAGACAGAATCGCAAACTTAACCCTTTTCGTGTTCATTCTATCACCTCCTCAGTTAATGGTAATTTGATAGGTTCTCTCGTATAAATTGACTTTATAGCCGCTAAAGCTACTTCGAGAGATTTTTTAGCCTCTTCTCCACTTATCGGTGGCTCTACATCCTTCTTTACTGAATCCATAAACGCTCTGAGCTCTAAGTAATAAGCGTTGTCAGAATGAGGTACCAACTCTTGTCTCCCTTCTCCTGGCTTATAGATTGTGACTGAAGCAACAGCCCTAGGTTCTACAGTCAATAACCCTTTAGTACTAGCTAATTCGAAGTAAGTGTAAAGTCCATATCCTTTGGGCATGATCCAACTTCCCTCTACGTAAGCTATGGTCTCATTCTTAAATTTCAGTAAAATATGAGCGTAGTCTATAGCATCTCCTCCATGAGCTCCGTAAACGCCCCCTCTAGCGAACACCGTGTCTACTTCACCCATGATCCAACGTAGGTAATCGATGTCGTGAATACTTAAGTCAACTATAACTCCTCCACTCCTCCTCATGTCTTTATGCCAGAGCTCAGGAGACCATGGAGGATACTCAGACAACCTGTAAGCCCTAGCTATCCTAGGTTCTCCTATCTCTCCGGAGTCCACTATTTTCTTTATTATCACATACTCAGGCCAATATCTGAGGCAGTGAGCTACCATGAACTTAACGTGTGCCTTCTTCGCCTCATGTATCATCTCGTCTGCGTCTTTAAGTCTAAGAGCTATTGGTTTCTCCACTATGACGTGTTTCCCATGTCTGAACGCCTCAATAACAGCCCACTTATGAAGGTAAGTGGGCCACACTACATCAACGATATCTGCATTGCTCTTTTCAAGCGCCTCTACGTAATCAGAATAATAGTTTTTAATACGATACTTTTCAGCCAAACTCTTAGCTCTGTTTATGTTCCTACTAACTATCCCGACTAGTTCTACGTCTGGCATCTTGCTGAGTGCTGGTAGGTGTTCCACTCTACAGATGAAACCAGTTCCAGCTACTAACACTTTTACTTTCTCCATAACCTCACCTTCGTTATGGTTAGAGGACTTGCAGTTAATAAGCTTAAATAAGTATTTGAAAAATGCTCCAAGTCGTTGTTGTTAACCTTGGAGAATATTCAGTAATATGCCTAGTGTGTTAAGTCCACTTAACTATCAAGCTGAAAGGTTATCGCTTTTCCATGTACCGCTTCCTCAGTTCTCGACAAATTTTACTCAGGCTCGTTTCACCGAAGTAAAGCAAATGGCTCAGAGTTAACTTATCATCGCTACTTCCAAACCCTTTTATCAAGTGTATCCCCCCTCTTCTCTCTAAAAATCTTACTAATTCTTCCTCTTTTAATGTATTTGACTTAATAAATATTATAGCTTCTATGAGACACTCAGGTCTTGTCGTTAGATAATCTATGTGCCATCTAACTTTCTTGTCCCTTTTGATGTGTCTCTTTACTCTAGCTTCAAGACCGCCAGGTCCTTTAGCTGAACCTATGTAAGCATATAGGCCTCGAGGAATTCTATGTGTCCCTAACGAACCTATTTCGACTAAAACTTCTTTCTTAAAACGTAAGAATAGGACGTAACACCCCTTTTGCATCTTCCCATCAGTATGTAGATCGTTAATGTACAATAAGTTTACTTTACTGACTAAATAATATTTAGCGGTTTAATGGTGACTGGAAGAAATGTTAGCATAAGATCAGAGAGTGTGTAAGAAGTCAAGATTATTTTTGAAGGAATATTTAATATAGATGTTGAATTTATCGAAACTATTCAACTAGATGTTGAATCTATTCTGAAATACAGTTAGCTGCTTATCACTGGCTAATGAATGTGATGTTTCATGCGTAGAAATTACAAGAGCGAAATAAATACATTCTTTACCTCCTACCTCCCCACTACTGTGAGCCTATCGTATTAGCCTAAGGTGAGGGTGAGGGGGAGGTAGGGTAGTGTACACCATTAATCGTACATCACTGATAACGTACTAATACACAATACACTTAATATTAACCCTATCAGGCTCACGCCTCAATACCCTTCACACTCAACACTCTAGTACTCTTCTAAGTAAAGAGCGTAACTTTGCCCTGATGATCCTCAAGCCCTCTAGGCTCCCCTCTACTATGACTTTTTAAAGAGGGAGATGGGGGGTCTAGAGGGCTTGAGGTGAGGGGAGTGACTTTTCAATCTCTCTGATAGGGCTTTAGCTCTTCTTTACTCCTTATGAAGATAGAGCTCCTTTGACTCCTCACTCTAAGCCCCTTAGCCCCCCCGACCTGATGATGGAGCAGTACTCCTGAAGGTTGAAGTTATGGAGGGTGAGACGGTGGTCCAGAGACTTACTAAGAGAAACGCATTAAAACAATATGTAAAAATGTACCCAAAATCAATAATGGTCTTGACTGAGGAAGAACACAAAATTTACAGAGAGTTGAGGAGGGGAGGACTAAATCCATACTTCCCCAGCCACGTTAGGGAGGTCAGTAATTACGCATGGAAGATTTCAAAGTGTCAAGTATTCTTGAGGAAAGTAGGGCACAAACAGGAGCTAGGTTACGATCTCAAACAACTCACTTTTAATTCATCAAGGAAATAAGTTTGTGACTGTGAGGGTGATAGAGTGAAGATAAACGAACGATTAGTTAAGTATGAGGCCGTTTTGATCTTGAGGAAGGCAACAGAATGGGGGGCCAAGAAAATAGCTAGGGCACTCAACGAGTTAGGATTTCCAATTCCACTTAGCAGGGTAAACAGTTATCTATATTACAATAAATCACCTAAGCTTACTAGTCCCCTGATAAAGTCGCTATTTTACCACAACGCGTATGAATTAGCTTTAAAGTTAAAAGAGGAAAATAATTGGGGATGTATTAGAATCAAAACAGAGATAAAAAGAAGGTTGGGTATATGGGTACCATCAATAACTATTTACTACTGGATTATGGAGGGGACTAGACCGAGTATAACTCCATTAAAGATATGCCCAGAACTCGGCTATGTAATTGGCACACTAATGTCTGACTGTGCAAGGAGTACTTGTGTTAGACTAAATGTCAAAGATAAAGATTATGCTGAAAATTTTGTTCATGCACTAAGTACAGTAACTGGAAAAGAGATCGAAGTCAAAGAGAGAAGAGGATACTATATAGTAGAGATTAGTGGTACTACGCTGAGGTATATAGTAGAAAGTAGACTTTGGAAAGTAATCGCTTTCTTGTATCCTAAACAGTTTCTACAAGGGCTGTTTGATGGAGATGGATCCGTAGGAGTGGGAGTTCATACAAGGTTTGTAGTCCGTATAGTTTCGTTCACTGGCGGAGACATGCACTGTTATTATGAGTTTTACGTAGAGTGTTTTAAGAGCATAAAGAGAGAGCTCGGAGATGAGCTTTGGATTCACATAGAGACTAATGACTATGGACTCGTTCCACAAGTACTTGATGAGCTTGTTCACTCTGGGCTGGATTCAGTGTGGCTAGACATGAAGGCTTACAGCAAAGAGATTTATCGTAAGCTCTGTGGGACCGATAATGAACACATTCTCGAGTTGCCGATTAGGATAATCGAGGAGGGACTTGTGCTCGAAGTAGTGCTGCTATACATCCCTGAGTTTGTTGAGCTAAATGAAATAAACAAGTTCGGAGAGCTTTTAGCCTCTGTCGATAAAGACGTTCCAGTGATGTTACTAGCGTTCTTTCCAGAGTACAAACTCAAAAGCGTAAGACCTCCTAGCTTAAGTGAAATGATAAGGGCCTATGAAATACTGCGTTCGCATGGTCTTAGGAGAGTTAAGTTAGGTAATGTACACGTTTTTTGCGATGACAAAGAGCTTGAAGAGCTCGTCAAGAAATATGGACTAGGAATCTTTTAGAATCGCTTCTAGAATGTAGCCTATGTCGCTTTCGTTAACTCCTAACTGACTAACGAGACATGATAAACGGTTAAGGACAGACATCGCATTAGCTCTCTTCTTCAAGCCGAGTATTCTCATTACGCTCTCTAACGTCTCCCTAAGCTCGTAGGGAAACACTATCCACTTATCAACTTCTCTAACGTAATAATTCGGTTTTACAAGGGACCAAGGCTTCTTGTAAAGTACAGCTGTTTTTATCTGTCGAGGATTCATCGTTTTTACATGATCGTGTGCCAGGACTAAGGTCTTCCCTGTGTCAACTACTTCATCTAAAAGGAGAACGTTCTTCTCACTCACATCGACGTTTAACGGCTGTGTGATTATAGGGCGTTTTGACTTTTTATTAACATCCTCGTAAAACTTGACACCTAGACTAGCGACATCGCTTACTTTGAGAACATCTGAAACTACTCTGCCAACGACCCACCCTCCTCTCGCTATGACTACTATGACATCAGGTAGATATCCACTTTCCTTTATTTGTCTGCACAATCTTAGAGTGTCACTAAACAACTGACCCCAACTCAAGACTAGGAACTTGTTAAAATCAATTTCACACATTTTCTAGCCTTTTAAATCACACCATTTTAAATAACATTCATAACATAGGCATATAAACGTTATTATTTAAAATACTTGTTGAAAAATTTAAGGTGATAATTTAATGTAATGTAACCTTAAGTGTGCAAAAAGCTAGTTAATAGGGCTCAGAGAACTGGACAACTGAGCAACCTCAAGTAAAATGTTTAAGTCGCGTCAGGATCTTTAAGTATCATGAGAGCGGCTGTATTATACAATATTAGAGACATTAGAGTACAAGAAGTCCCGAAACCAAGCATAGGCCCTAGCGATATGTTAATCAGAGTTAAGTCATGTGGAATATGCGGAACGGACGTTCACTTCTACAAAGGCGAGTGGAGGGTTAAGTTACCGCTGATACCCGGTCACGAGTTCTCTGGTGTAGTCGAAGAGATAGGTAGGAACGTCAGAGGAATAAACATAGGCGATCACGTAGTTGCTGAGCCTAACATAACTTGTGGTGAGTGTTACTATTGTAGGATGAGCGAGAGGAACTTCTTCTGCACTGAACTAAAGGCATTAGGTGTTGACATAGACGGAGCCTATGCTGAGTATGTCAGAGTTCCATCTAAGAATGTCTATAAGATACCTAATGAACTGTCCTTTGAAGAGGCAGCGATGATAGAGCCGCTAGCTTGTTGCATCAGAGGACTTGATAACGTGGGCGTAAAGATCGGTGAAAGAGTTGCTATAGTTGGTACGGGTCCTATAGGGTTACTGCTAATTCAATTAGTTAAGATGTGGGGAGCTACTAAAGTCTACGCAATGGATTTATTAGATGAGAGGTTGAAGATAGCTGAGAAGGTTGGAGCTGATGTAACCGTAAACCCAATATCTCAAGATCCAAGGGAAGTCATAATGAAGGACACTGGCGGTGTAGGTGTTGACGTTTCAATTGAAGCTGTCGGAAGCGTTAAGGCTATAGAGACAGCTTTTAACTTAGTTAGGAGAGGGGGTAGACTTTTGATATTCGGAGTTGCTCCCCAAGACGCCGTGTGGCACGTTAAGCCATTCGAATTGTATGATAAGGAGCTTAAGGTAGTTGCATCTTACAGAAGCCCGTTTACGTTTGAAAGAGCCGTTGAAATAGCTTCTACGGGAAGGATTGACTTTAGGTCGATAATATCTCACGTCATATCGCTAAACGAAGTCCCTGAAATGTTTAAGAGAATTGATAGAAGAGAAAAAGGAATTGTAAAAGTGATAATAAAGCCTTAACAGTTCTAAAAGTAGAGTCAACTTTGTTTTTAATTTAAAAACGTTAGTTGGCTTGCTGAGTGTGGCAAGTTATTCTAGCAGCGATAATACGTCTTTTAGCTTATTTTTCACAGCTTCTAGCTTACGAATTAACTCTTCTTTAGCTTTTTTCTCTTTTTCTAACTCATCCTTAACTCTCTCTATGTCCTCCTTACCTACTAACTCGCTTGGCAACTCTATCTTTACTCCCTCTCTAGCGAACTTCTGATAAGTCTCCTGAACTAGTTTTCCAGCTTCAGTTTTACCCGTTAAGTGTCTCCTAATAGTTCCTTCACTCCTGCCCAGCTCTTCCGCTATACGTGAGACTGGCATGCCGGCTTTACTCCTAGCTAAGGCAGCGGCGGCTACTCCTAAAGAGTCTATCCAAGTCAACCTTTCCTCTGGTTCCTTGATCTTCTCAATGACGTCAGGTCTCAATAACGTTCCTAGCATCAGCGCTATTTCTAGTCTGTGGATGTCTGTTCTGGTAATAGGCTTTAACGGTACCTCAAGTTCCTCTGAGCACGCCATTTAACCACCATATCAAAGTATACTTTCCTCTTTTATAAACCGTTTCTTAAGTTCGCCTTTTAATGGGCGCTATATACGCTGTCCCAGCGCGCATTCTGAGAACTTTGTTAGGATATATTACAATACCTCTATCGGTGATCTCGAACGGATGTCTCCTCATACTGTGACTCGTCCCTCTCATTTTCCACACTATTAGGCTTCTCATCAATTCTCCGTCGAATTCGTCTAAGTCAAGTCTTATTATTCCATCGGCAGCATGTTCAACTCCGGGACCTCCAAAGCCTCTTTCTGTAACGCTCACTTGAGATACTAATATAGAAGTACACCCTAGACCTGCTAACACTCTCTTTAGTGACATTACTACAGACCTTGCCACTGCTGGCTTCGTTATGTACAGGGTAGTTACTGAGTCTATCACTATCCTTTTAGCGTTGAGGTCCTTGATAGCTGTTCTCATGGTGTCTATGAGAGAATGAACGTCGTCAATAGCTCTAACTACATACTTCTCACGTTTTGCATATTCTCCTATACCTCCGGTAAATGCATCAACGATGGCAAATGTGCCTTTCTCTTCAAACTTCTTAACGTTCCACCCAAACTTAGACATGTTTACTCTTATTTGTGCAGGATGTTCTTCTAAGGCCACAAGGACTCCCGATTCATTGTTTACAAGTCCATAGTAGAGGAACTGTTGACCGAATATGCTTTTCCCAGTCCCAGGGCCTCCTGAGAGTAGCACTACGTTTCTCCTTGGAATTCCTCCGTGAAGTATCTCATCAAGCCCAGGTATGCCCGACTTAACCCGTTCACTCATGACGATCCCTCTTGATAATCAACGAAACTATGATCATTGAACTACTATATTAGCATGAAGATAAATCGTCTTTGTAATTAATCTCCCGTTTCAAGAAGACTAGGAGTGGGTTGTTCTAATTATGAAACTTCGGAACACTAATTAAGCCTTGAGAGGTTAAGGAGACGAGAACATGAAGAGGTCGCTCAACGTATTGCTGTCGATAACGCTGTTCCTCATAGTCCTTTCGTTTTACGTTAGACTACTACTTGACTGTCCACTACTGCCGGGAATAGATGGACCCTACTATGCAGTACAAGTGAGTTACATAATTAAAACCGGATCATTGAAATACCCTGACCCTCCGTTTGCCTTTTACGCGATGTACTTATGCGCTTTAGTTTGTGGTGACGTGTTCTTAGCGGTTAAGGTGACTACATCCATCTTAACAGCTCTGTCCGTGATACCCCTATTCTTCTCCATAGTGTACATAACTAAGTCTAGAGTTATAGCTACACTTTCCTCCGTAGTGTATTCTCTATCTTTCTACGTTCTCAGAATGATGAGTGACTTCATGAAGAATTCAATTGGTATGTTGTGGTTGAACTTTGGGCTATTAACGCTAGTGATGTTTATGGTTCATAAGTTGGAGAGGAGGACATTTGTAATTGCCTATACAATATCGCTCTTTCTCACTGGAATAACTCACATCCTCGACTTTTGGACACTAATCGTTTATAGCGTTGCGATCACTCTTTTATGGTTTTTTATAGCTACTGACAAGAGGAAAAGTAGGTTTGCTCTCAAGTCTGTCTTAACAGTTCAAGCTGGAGTTCTGACGACCTTTTTCGTTTGTGCTACCTTATTTACTGGAGGAGATATCTTCAAAGTACTCAGTCTTGCGAGAGATCTAATCAGATTTACACCTATGGTTTTCAGCGAGTTTCACGTTAGGTTTCTTTTAAGTCCAAAGATCTTAGTGCCTATGTTCATTACCTCATTGTTGATACTAATGTGCCTAATCACTAAGGTACGTGAAGTTGTACTCGTCATGGCGCTCAGCAGTATAGCAATGACGATTATTTTAAACTTATCACCGTTGCCCCCTAGTTGGATAATGAGACTAAACTTAATGTCGTGCATCCCCTTGAGTATCATGGTGGGAACGTTAGTTCATATAATGGCTAAGTCGACTAGATTCGTCACAGCTATTTTCTTAACATTCCTTTCTCTATTGCCATTGACTTTCATAGTCGATAAGTTCAGGCCTAGACCTAGCATACCACCGGCAGCTTATGGTGAGTTAAAGAGAGTGATTTTACATATGAATGATGAGCACACTTTGTGGGTTGTTCCAGACACTAGGATAAGATATTGGGTTGAGACAATAATCGATAACGTTGTGAGGACTCCGAGAGCTTTACCTTCATATAAGTGTAAAGTGTTATTTATAGCATCTAAGTTCCCTCGTGGAAGACCTATCAGAGCTAAAATAGTTTACGATGGTATGTTCTTCAATGTCTATAGGTTAAGATAGGTCGTATTAGCATTCGAGTAGAGTGATGGATACCCCTACTCAAGTGCATGTCAACGAACCTCACTCTGTCATCACTTTTGTAGCATGAGAGCCAATAACTTAATTGTTAATATCTTTTAACCAGAGAGATGAAAAGTGTTAAAAAGGTGATGGAGCTGCCAGAGAAGTTGATCGTATTAAGGCATGACGTTGACAATATTTGGAGTATATACAAAAGAGGATTCTCAGGGAAAGTTACGAAAGTGTTGAATTACGGCTTTATGTTAATCCCCTCAATTACCGTTAGGCACATGTTGCCTAATTATTTGGATACTGTGTTAGAACTGATAGATTTAGAGAAGGATTACGGAGCTACATCAACGTTCTTCTTCAGAACGTGTACATCTCCAAATAAACGCGTTCTGACTGAAGTAATTAAACACGGTTGTGAAGTCGGTTATCACTCAGACAGGAACGCGAGCTTTAAGGAATTCTACAACGATTTAGTTACATTGAAGAGGATAGTTGGTCATGAAATACTCGGCTTTACTAAGCACGGATATAGCCCTGTTAGGAGTGGCGGACCATGGGATGAGACAAAATTTATAGAATATGGAGTTAAAGCTGGGTTGAAGTACCTCGCTCAAGGAGAGGGGCATCCAAGGTGGAAGTACCCTAAAACGATACGAGGACTCATAGTCTTTGGACACCATATAACGCTTAAGAAGTGTTCAACGATTGAAGTCAGAGAGTATGTTAAGGGAAGGGAGTGTCCACTTGTCTTAGTTCACCCTGAAGACCTATCCATACCTGGAGTAAAGAGTATGTTTGAGGAGATGTTGACTATGGGGAGGGGAGTGTCCGTAGTAGACTTCCTAAGATTCATTAGGTTGCTTTAATCACTTAAGTTAAAATGGCTCATTCTAGCTTAACTTTAATCTTTTTCTTAAGGAACTCTCTGAAACTCAATATTTCATTAGCCCTAGACAGTATATAATCAAGGTTCCTTCTTAGATTCTCATAGAGATACCAATTAATGGGATGCACTAGGACTACTGCATCGTTGTCCTCGGAGTATTCAAGCAAGCGTTTTACACTACTCTCTCTTTCAGTTAGAGTGCTCTTTAACCAAAATGCTGATGGGAAGTAAACGAAGTCGTTTTGTAGCAGATACGTTTTAGTAAAGTCCTGATCATTGCCAGAGAAGTATTTAAGACCACACTTAATGCCCCACCGGATATATTTATGTGGTTCATATGGCGCGTAATGCCTTCTACTTAACTTCAATTTTCCAGAGCCGTGTTTACTAAATCCTATTATTTCGCCGAACTCCCTCTTAAGGATATTAACTTCTTGTAGAAAGCTTGAGTAGTTTCTAGTGTTCACTGCATGTAGGGCTACTTCATAGGCCCTCCTATCAAACTTTAGATTCTTCGGCAAGGCTTCAACTCGAATGAAGAGAGTAGCTGAAACTCCTAGAGATGTGAGATAGTCTATCAAGCGTTCAAGATGTATTAGATACCCCAGGAACTTAAGCTTAGGAAAGTACAGGTTTAGTTTCAAGTAATTAGCAACTAATCCCATTTTAGTGTTTCTCGGGTACGGGTTGTCTACATCTACTCTCACTATCAGTCCCATGAGCTTTTAAACTTACTCGTTGCTTACATTTTTTACTGACAAAGGCATAAAGACGAATTGTGAAAGTGGCAGTGTTCACTCAGATATACAATGAACCGCTGTCTAACATACGTAGATACTTGACGTCAATAAGCTTTCAAACGTTTAAAGACTTTGACCTCTACGTAATTGACGATGGGTCTACTCTACCTACATATACTTACTTCGAGGAGGTTCAAAAGACTATTACTAAGCCCAAGATTCACGTAGTTAAATTAGAACATAAAGGCTATTTCCGAGGTTGGTACTTGTTAAGGGATAAGTACGATATAGTTGGCAAAATTGATGGAGACGTGTTCTTTAATCCATCAGCCATAGAAGAAGTCCTTAAACGCTTCGACTCTAAAGTCGGCATAGTTTACGGTAACATAGTCAATGAGGAGAGTAGCTTTGGGGCGTTCATGTTCGTTAGGAGTAAAATATTGCGGAAAATTAAGCCATATTACGTGTTACTAACGTACGGCGATTCGTACCTGTACCACAAGACTCGTGAGCTAGGGTACAAGATAGTGCGTTGTGAGGAAGCAAAGGTATTCCATTTGAGGAAGATAAAAATGACCATTAAGAGGAAAGTTAAAGAGGGATTTGCTATGTACTCGCTAGGCTATTACCTACCCTTCGTCAAAGACCCCATTAAGTTAGTGGGCTACCTAGCAGCATTGTTAAAGGGGTTTAAGTTAGACGAAGACCTAGCGAATTTCCTAAAGAGATTGCAAGTTAATAGCCTTCGTAAGAGAATGTACAAATTCGTAGGATTTAGTTAGCGCCCTTATCAAACTACTTGGAGTTCCAACGTCCACTCTTTGTAAACCGCTTACGTTTAATGCGTAAACAGTACTCCCCGAGTTGATTATCGATCTTATGGCATCTGTTACTTCGTACTCGCCGCGAGAGCTGAGCTTAATTTCTTTAAGGTGTTTGAACACTTCTAATTGAAAGATGTAACACGACATGTTAGCTAAATTTGAAGGGGGTTTTTCAGGCTTTTCAATTATGTCTATTACTCTAAACACGTCGTCGCTTAACGGCTCTGCTATCGCGACCCCGTGTCTACGAGGATCGTCTACTGACTTAACGACTATAAAGTTTCCCCCAAATTCATCAAAACGCGAAAGAAGTCTCGTGAATACGTTGGCGCCTAAGAAGACACTATCGCCAGCGCAAACTATAAAAGGCCCATCAACGTACTCCTCAACCTTCAATATCGCATGGCCTGTACCTAGGGGTACCTCTTGATATACCCAGGATATGCTAGACTTCTCAACCTTCTCGTAAAAGTTCTCAAGACACTTAGCCTCAAGCGACTTCCCCCTTCTCTGTAGGTATTCGACGAAGTTCCAATTAGGCGTAAAGTGATTAATTATAGTCGTTTTTCCATATCCAACTACTACATAGAAGTTCCTCACACCAGCCTCAAAGAGTTGCTCGAAAATTAATTGAATGATCGGTTTTACAACGACCCTTCCCTCAAAAATGCTGTAAACAGGGATCATTTCCTTCGGTATCTCTTTAGTAAATGGAAGTAATCGAGTCCCAAGACCGCCTGCGAGGATGACGGCTTTCAACGCGAACCCCTTAAAGCCACTTTTTATACAAAATGTGGCTGAATTATTTATCTTTGCACATCGAGAAGTACGTTCATCAAGCGCACGAAGTTTATAATTTTGTACAGGAATCCAATAACAGTGCGATCTCACATTACTCACAGGTGGTCGATTTGATCGAGGAGATAGAGAGCCCTTATGAGTGGAATACATTAGTGCTCAACAGTCACTATACTTCACCTACTCATTTCTTCTCAGAGGCTGACTATCACTTGAGAATCATAACTCAAGGAGAAGTTTACCTAGCTCCGTTCAAGGTTGTTAAATTCTATAACAACAAAGTATTGCTTTCCTACGGAACAAGAGTCGATGGTGGTCTAGTACCACTAAGAAGTTTTAGTCATTTAGATGAATGTATCAATGAGTTGGTTTGCTTTCTACATGACAAAAGCTTTGACATATTCAACTTAACGTTCAAAAGGTACTACATGAAGGAGTATGTAGATAACGTAGTTGAACTAATTTCATCGCGCTCAAAACATAAAGTGACGATTTACGCTAGAATTTTACCTTTGATGAGAGAATTTAGTTATATATGGACTAATAAATTTAATAAAAAAGCAAGGAATCTAGTTAAAAAATTTAAAAAATCTAACGGTATAGTTAAAGTTCTCAGTAGGCCGCTAGACTATATAAACGAAATAATGGAGGTAAACTTAAGCGCGCCCATAAGACAGGGTAGACCTATGCCACCGAGCTATACTAACAGAGAAATAGTAATCAAGAGCTTAGAGGCTAGTCTCAAAGAAAAGAAAGGTCACTTAAAAGTTTATGGCGCCTTTATTCACGATAAGTTAGTAGCGTACTCATATGTAGTTGAACATAACGGATACGCTTACATAAGCAGGTTCTTAACCCACACTAAATACTTTAAGTACGCTGTATCGAATGGCTTGATCTCCGCTATAATTGAAGACTTGTGTAATAGGAACATTGAAGTAGTTCAATATGGTTATTGGAGTAGACATCACAAAGGAGTAAATCACTTCCTTAAACAACACGGTTTTGAAAGAGGAAAAGTAGAAGCTTATTATATACCATTATCAAGAAAGGGGAGGTTGGCATTAAGGATTCTCAGATTAATAAGCGGAGTTAAAGAGACATCTCTCGGAGAGTTATTAAGGAGAGTCTCGTTAGTTAGGAGGTTCTACTATAAAGCTGTTCCAAGAGTCTAAACATTCTCACAAGCTAAGTTTCCTACGGTACCTCCTCAGATAGTTTAAGACGCTAATGAAGAGATTTCTAAACCACTCTGATACTAATAGCATCACGACAACATACACTATACCTGCTACTAAGATGTGACTCAGTAATGTAATGAAATCTCTACTGAATACTTGCACTCTAACTTCATATACTCTTAACAGTAGATAATAGGTTATCACAGGCAAATTAGCTAAGAAAGATAGCCCCAATTCTTTCCAGGGCATGAAATCGCTGAGCTCTCTCTTCACCATAATCGCTAGTATTGTTAATGTCGGTATAGATGTCATCAACCATGACGAAGCCATCGCAGCTGCTTGATTAGGTGGTTCTAGGAATAAATTAGTCCCCAGAAGGAGTGCAGATAATACTATTGCAGAGAAGTTCCTTAGCGTAATTACAAGAGGAGATTTAACTAAATAACTGTGCAACAAATCTCTAAAGCTAGTCTCTTCCTTGATGTCTACAGCCTCTATTCCAGTCAATGTAGTGTTAAATACCTGAATTAAGACATCGAAATACGCCGTTATAGCCAATAATATGACTACATGAGTCCCCTCTACATACTTAGGGTTGAATAACGAGAGTATGGGGACTGACAATATTAGTTCTGTCACTAAAGCAAAATTATTGATTGAGAATATCATTCTAAGAACCTCTTTGAGATCTTCAACCCTGACCTTAGCCAACAATCTAGCGTAAAGACCTGAGGCAAGTGCGCTTCCATAAGATATAGGTAATGTCGTAACTCTACTAACCTGAAGGAAGGCCGAGGGAATCACAGTCCCTGATATTGCTGAGATTACTAATTGCTCGCTAGAAAGCAGCGTATTTGACATAAGGTCTATCAATGGGATCCATAAGTTTTTTAACCACCTCCTTATCAGTAAACTGCTAATTTTGCAAGAACTTGATAGCGCGTTAAATCCCTTAATCCCTATGAGAACCACGGAGTTCATGGCTGTAAATGAGATTATAAGGGTGAATATCACTCCTATTAGTCCTATTCTAAGAACGACCAGTAGTAAATAGCCTGTTGAGACCTTTATTACTTCGCCTACGATTAAACCATAACCCCATAATTCAGGCGCTAAGCCTTTAGTTACACTCCCCCAATAGTACCAAAAGTAAACGCAGTAAAAATACAAAAGTCCTAGTAAAAAGTATATTGTCGTATGTTGACCTAGCATAAATACGTACAGTACGCTCGTTAGCGCATAGAGAGGAGTAAGTGAAAGTACGAAAATTAGGGATAAGTAAAGTCCTGTCTTGACGGCATCTTTAACTCCTCTAGCTATTGACCTAGTAACCCAATATCCGTAGAGTAAATGAGGATAGCACAGTATGGCCGCTAAACTGCTTATTACACTCCACAAACCGTACTCCTCAACTTTCAACCTTCGTGTGACCATTACTGAGAACGCAAAACCAGTAAAGAGACTGAGTGCTATCGTGATGTAGTTGACGAGACCAGAGTATCTAAGTCTCACTTTGCTCAATCACGATCACTCCCTTACATTTACCTTGAAATTAGCTTATAAACACTTAGACCTAACATGTAGGTTAACTATATTGATTAGAGGATGAGCTTAAGCAACAGTCTAGTTTGATATCCCTTAACAAAGTGCTTTATATCAAAATAATAATCGACTCTTGAGAGGTAGCCTCTCAATAAGTAAAGGCCCTTCACCCTATCCTTAACCGCTATTAGGGTTGCACGTCCTAGTGAGTAAAGAGGATGATACCCTAGCGCCCTCATTCCCTTTCCCCAATAGTAATACCTAATCGGTGAAGTTGCTGTCTTTCTCTGAGTTCGAGTGATGAGATCTCTGTAGACTTTAACTCTCTTGCCCATGGAGAGAGCTTTGTAAACTAACCACGCTTCAAAGCCCCAGTTCTCAGGGTACTTGTAGCCTACCTCCTTAAACCACGAAGTTGAGATTACCCTGCCGCTTCCTCTAACATCTATGTCCTTCCTAGCAACTTCACCCTCTATTATTCCGCTCGCTATTACAACTCCCTCCTTCATCATCCTGCTAGTGATCTCCTTTAAGTAATAAGGAGGTAACAAGTGATCAGCGCCTAATATCATAGTAAAATCCGACTCTACGTTCATTAAGCGACTTAACCCTAAATTTATGACCCTTGCCATGTACGGAGTACCTGCTAAGTTTGTCTCAGATCTCCTATTAGTCCTTATCACTTCGACGCCAAACTCTTTAGCAACTCCGACTGTTCTGTCACTGCTACCATCATCTACTACAACTACTTTGGAAAGCTCAACTCCCTCCTGTGCAAATAATGAAAAGAGAGTTGAAGGGAGTCTTCGCTCTTCGTTGCGCGCTGGTATTACCACATTGACCTTCATCGTATCACACTATATTCCCTAGAACGTGTTATAAAAAACTTAAATGAGATGACATGTTATTTAGTACGGTGACTCCATGGGCAAGCTTGAACTATTCGGGATTATACCAGCAACTGTACTTCCGATGAACGAAAAATATGAAGTTGATGAAAGTAGCCTTGAGAATTATATTAAATGGCTCTTGAAGTTTAAGATAGGGGGACTCGCCGTTAACGTAGACACTGGAGAGGGACCTCAATTGTATCCTGAGGAGAGATACAGAGTCCTGAAGATAGTCTCTAGCGTAGTAAAGGGAAGAGTCCCTATAATCGCAGGACTCCCAGCTAGTTTTACTGAGCAAGCCGTGAAGTTAGCAATTCAAGCTAAAGAGGGAGGAGCTGATGCTGTTTTAGTATTTCCGCTAGCAGCATTCAGAGGGATCAAAGCCTCTGAAGTAGTGTATCATTACTACAAGACTGTTGGGGAAAGAGCTGAGATTCCCTTAGTAGCTTTTCAGTTACAACCCGAGCTCGGAGGGATAATATTCGATGAAGAGACTTTAACGAAAATTACTCAAGTAGAACAAGTAATAGCGCTCAAAGAAGCGTCTTTCAACGCTAAGGTTTTCACAGATACTAAGAGGATACTTGACCGAGCTCCTAGAAAGATAATTCTATTAACTGGAAATGACAACTTCATCCTCGAGTCGTTTATATTAGGAGCTGAGGGAGCCTTGATAGGGTTCGGAACAGTCGTTACTGATCTTCAAGTTGAAATGTTTGAGAAAGTCAAAAAGATGAAGTATGATGAGGCTTGGGAAATTTACGAGAGGATTAAGCCTTTAGCCGATGTGATATTCGCTCCTCCTGTGAGGAACTATAGGGCTAGACTAAAGGAAGCGCTGGTAATGCTCGGCGTAATTGAACACCCTTACGTGAGACCTCCACTACTACCAATAGGTGATGAGGAAAGAGCTAAAATCAAGGAGGCATTAAAATTAGCTGGCGCCCTCTAGGTGGGGTTAATGGTAAACTTATCGGTAGAAATAGCTGGAATAACGTTTAAGAACCCCATTATAGTTGCATCGGGTACTCCAACTCTCAATGAAGATAACATGTTAAAGTGTATAAAGGCTGGCACTGCTGGACTAGTGACTAAAACAGTTACCTACGCAAGGCTTCATCAATTACAACCGAGACCTCGTTTTAAAGTGATTCACCCTGAAGAGATAGTGAGAGGAGGCTACTTCTCACTGTATTCGATTGAATTAATGTCTCCATACGATCCAAGGACTTGGGCGAAGCACTTAAGGTCAGTTAAGAAGGTAGCAAGAGAAAGGGGAGTTGTGGTTATAGCTAGTATTGCAGGTCGAGACTTAGAAGAGTGGAGTAAGTTAGCTAGACTCGCTGAGAGCTCCGGCGCTGACATGATAGAGTTAAACTTGTCTTGTCCTCACGTAGAGGAGGAAGAAAGGAGCTTGATGGGAAAAGTTGCTGCTAAGAGTGGGGTAATAGAGAATGTGATTAAAGTTGTGAAAGAAAGTACAAGCATTCCAGTGATAGGGAAACTCACTCCTCATGGAGCTAATCCACTTGACTTAGCATTGCTCTCAGAAAAAGCCGGTGTAGACGCTATAGTAGCCACTGCTAGATTTCAAGGTCTCGTCATAGACATTGAAGAGATGAGACCCATACTTTGGAGTGGATTTGGTGGATATGGTGGGCCTTGGATGGTTCCAATAAGCTGTGGTTGGGTCGCTAGGATAGCTCTTCACGGCGTAAAAGTTCCTATAATAGGGTCTGGAGGGATCAATGGCTATGACGACATCATTAGGTTTTTAGCGGTAGGAGCTAGGGCCACTCAAATATGCACAGCGATAGTTACTAGAGGATTCAAGGTTATTGGTAAGATACTCAGCGATCTCGAGAAGTGGCTACGTGAGAAGGAGATCGAAGACATCAATGACATCGTAGGCAAAGCATTGAGTAACATAGTCCCTTTAGAGAAACTTGATAGAGAGACGAAGTATAAGGCTGTGATCGATAAAAATAAATGCGTATCGTGCGGCATATGCGAGCAAATATGTTTTTATAGTGCAATTAGCCACGTAGGCAAGCACTTTATGGTAGACCACAACGTTTGTGATGGTTGTGGCTTGTGTATGTCTATCTGTCCTCAAAAAGCTATAAAGTTAATTAAAGTGACGTGAGCCTATAGCTCAATTCTTGAAGCAGTCTAATGACAGAGAAGTAGATTGAAGCGCTCTTTGTTAAAGTGAAAGTCATTTAGTGAGAGACTTCCCATGATAGTACAACTGATAACTTTTTATAAATAGTAGGAGTACAATAGAAGGGGGGTTGGAACCCCTATGGATATAGCAGCTCTTATAGACAGGATAATAGCAGTAATCCTTGAGTTCCTACCCAAGTTCATAGGTGGCTGTATCATACTCCTCATAGGGTGGATTTTCGGCAGACTGTTGAGCAAAGGGTTAGCTGAGTTAGTTAAAAGGATTGGAATTGAAAGAGCGTTCAGGAAAACGATACTTGGGAGAGTTCTAGAGCGCTCTAACATGCCGTTATCGAGGGTAGTGGACATACTTACTAGGATATTCATTTACGTAGTTGCTATCTTCCTGGCATTAGATACTATGGGCTTAGTAGTATTTTCAACCCTTATTAAGAGTTTAGTTGAATACATTCCGCACTTGGCTGCTGGTTTACTAATAGTCATAATAGGCTTCATCATTATAGACTTCATCGGCGACACTCTACTTGCACTCCTCGAGGAAATGAGGGTTGGCTTCGCTAGGATATTTGTCATAATAATACAGCTTATCTT
>Ga0180302_10000299_pt1 | contig 20664 bp, 23 predicted proteins | sample GuaBasSediGuay17_FD_121794 | JGI IMG/M metagenome (GOLD analysis project Ga0180302, IMG submission 121794) | Subseafloor sediment microbial communities from Guaymas Basin, Gulf of California, Mexico - Guay17, Core 4571-4, 12-15 cm | ecosystem: Environmental > Aquatic > Marine > Hydrothermal... | reverse complement strand
CTATCATTTTCTACCATTTCTTTCATTTTCGTCAAGTATTTAAAACCTAAAGTTTGAATTTTGGGAGCTTTAATTTTCATTTCTTGAAGAATTCTTCCTATAAAATGAACAAGACACAAACTTATTGCGGTTTGTCTGTCGTGACTTTTTGGCGAAATTTCCAAAATTTCAAGAGAAAGAGAAGAGAATATTTTTTTCACTTTTTTGTAATCTTTTTCTTTAATTTTGAGGGGCCAAAAAACTATTTGAAGACCAGAAAGGCCATACTTCCCACTATCAGGACCAAACATAGGATGACAAGCTATAATTTGAGCTTTTTTTGAGAGATGTTTTTTTAAAAGAGAAGCAGGATATTCTTTGACAGAGCAGGTGTCCATTACAATCGTCTTTTTGTCTTTTATAATTTCTTTTAACTCTAAAAGAACATTTTCAAGTTGAGAGATAGGGACCGATAGGATTATAAGTTCTTGTTTTGAAATTTCATTTAAATCCACAAAAGGAACTCCAATTTTTTTGGCTCTTTTATAAAGTCTTCTTTTATCATAGACTTTAACTTTGTGGTTTCTTTTTAAAATCTGAGCCAAAAATTGTCCAAATCTTCCAAAACCAATTATTCCTATTTTCATAATTTTTTTATCTTTTTTTGACTGCCAAAAAAGTAGTAAAGTTAAATTTTAGATCCTGAATATTTTCTTCGAGGATCTTAAGACCATATAAATTGGCACATTCAAAAGGAGCAATAACAGCTGTGTCTTTTGGAAGTTTTCCTTTGGCTAAAGCTTTTGCTGCTTCCGCTGTATCAGACCATTCGATTAATTCGGCTTTGGGCCATTTTCTTTTAAGATACATTCGACATTGCTTTAAGGCTTGAGGATGAGAGGCAATTTTTTTTATATCTTTCTTTTTTTGAGAGGGAAGACACAAAAGATTGTGGCGGATGTCGATTTCAAAAATCCTTTCGATCTTGAAAGTATATTTTGCCATAGCATAGACTGCTTCATATACAATGCCTCCATTTGAGTTTTCAATAGGAAAAATTCCAAGATCTATTTTATTTTTATTTAGGTTTCTGAGAACTCTTTCTACCGAAATCAGATAAAAGATTTTAAAATTTGAAATTTTATATTTATGGCAATAATATAATGCAGCCTGTTCAGAAAAACTTCCTTTACCTCCAGAAATTCCTATTTTTTTAATTTTTGATTTTTTCATAATAAATTTTGGGAAATAGTACACTCAAATAGTACTATACTTTCCTTGAAAAGTCAATTCATTTTTTATATTTTTTAAGCTTGATTTTTTAAAAAAGAGAAGTTATACTTTGAAGTATTTTTGTTCCTTAAAAAGGAGGGAAAGGAATGAAACTTGTAAAACACATCCGAATTCAAGCATTAGAAATGGATGGAAAAATTTTACCTTCAGTTGTTTTGATTACAGAAGATGGAGATTTTCTTATTTTTGCTTTGAATTTGTGGCAGATGGCAGGAATCGAGAAGGTGAGGAATGGAATAAAAGGAAATTTTCTTTGTATTTTTGAGATTTTGAAAGAGATTCTTGAGAAAGGAGAAGGAAAAGTGGAAAGGGTAGTGATTGATTCCTTTGATGTTGAAAGACAGGCCATTCGGGCAAAACTTGAGATCGAGATTAAAAATCAAAAATTCTCTTTTCCTGTTTCAGCTGGCGATGGAGTTGGAATTGCAATTTGTCTTGAAGCACCGATTTATGTTGAAGAAAAGGTGCTGGAGACTTATAAGATGGAAAGAGAGAGATGGAAAGAAGAGAGAAAAGAAGAAATGAGAAAAAGTCTCAAAAGTTTGAATGAAAAAGATATGGAAAAATACAAAGTTTAAAAGCCCTTCTTTTGGGCTTTTTTATTTTATTAAAAAACCTGTCAAAAAAATTGACAGGTTTTTTAATTTATACTACCTTGAGCCAAAGACCACACCTGCAAACTATGATATTTCCCTTTTTTATCTTTTTTCCAGAATGAAGAGTCTTGCAATAAAGGCATCTAATTTGATTTTTTCCTTCTTTTGTTTCCACTTTTACAGAAAGAGGAACTTTGTGCCATCTTGCCATCTCAAAAAGATAAGCTTCTACATCTCCATTGAATCTTTCTTGAATCACTTTTTCTGGTGGAGGATCGTCTTCTCCTTTTCTTTCAAAGATTATTTGCCAGATTTCGATTTTGTTTTTAAAAGAAAGAGCCAATTTTTCTCCCTCCTTCTTTTTTAAATTTCTCCTTTTGAAATAATTGAAATTTTTAATTTTGTCAATCTTTGATATAATTTCCAAAAAACAAGTCTATGGAAAAGAATTTAAAGCCAAAGAATTTTTTAATTACCGGAATCCCAGGCTGTGGCAAAACTACTTTGATTTTAAACCTTATAAAAAAAGTCCCTTTCTCGGCAGGAGGTTTTTTTACAAAAGAGATCAGAGAGAAAGGAAAAAGAGTAGGATTTGAAATTTCTGATCTTGAAGGAAAGAAAAAGATTTTAGCCCACATAGATTTTAAAGATAGCAAATATAAAGTTTCAAAATATGGAGTTGATATTTCTGCTTTAGAAAAGATAGGGGTTGAGGCAATAAAAAAGGCTTTAGCTGAGAAAGATTTAATCGTGATTGACGAGATTGGCAAAATGGAGCTTTTTTCAAAAGAGTTCAAGAAAATAGTTATTGAAGCTTTCGATTCAAAGAAAAAAGTTTTAGCAACAATTAAACTTAAAGGAGATGGATTTTGTCAAAAATTAAAAGGAAGAAAAGATACGCTTCTTTTTTTACTCAAGAAAGGAAAGCAAAAGGAAATAGAAAAAGAAATTTTAAAATATCTTCTTTCCTCTTGACAAAAATAGAAATTTTTGTCAAAAAATCGGTAGGTTAATTGGAGGTGAGAATTTGGCGAAAATAAAAATAAAGACAAAAAGTTCTTTTAAAAATATAAAAGAAAAAATAATTAGAGATTTTATTGAGAGAATCGATAAAGTACTAGGTTTTGTCAATTATAGCTCTTCTTTTTCAGAAATCATTGAAGAGATTGAAGCTACTCTGGAAAGTGAAGATAAGCTAGATATCTCTGCAGAGGAGAAAGGAAAATCTTTAAAGGAAGTAAATCTTGAGATTATTTTAAACTTTCCTACTTTTTTGGGACAGGGAGAAAAATTAAAAATAAAGGCTGTGTGGAAAGAGAAAGAAAAAACTTTTAAGTTTTCTCTTCCTCAAATTTGGGGAGAAAGGAAGGAGGTAATAAAAGGAAAAACTTTTGAGCAGAGCTTAGCTTTGGCTTTGGGGATTGCAATTTGCCTTTTTGAAATCTGGCTTCAGAAAGAAAAGAAAATTGTTGAGGAAGGCTTGAAAAAATTGAAAAGCATTGCTCTTTCAAAAAAACTCTAAAAAGGAGGGAAAGGAAGAATGGAAAGGAAAAGAAAAACTCAAGAGGAAAGAGTACTTACTTTAAGTCTTGGAGACAAATATCTTGTTCAGGCTGTTAAGGCTGAGGCTCAAGGAAGGAATGCTCTTGGACTCTGGGCGACAGCTGCAAAGTACTACAGGCAGGAAGAGGACTATCTGATGGCAGGGTATTGTTCTGAAAGAGCAGGAGAGATGAACACCAACCCGAGTCTTGCAGGAAACAACTTCTGGATTGCCGGGAAAAATTACGAGAAAGCAGGCCAATATGAGAGAGCAGGCTATTGCTTTGAGAGAGCGGGTTTTCTTCAGGAACAGCTTCAAAATCTCAGATCTGCAGAGAGAGCCTACGAGAACGCTGGCTATATGTACTATCACAGTCAAGACTACTTAAGGAGCGCTCAAGTGAATGAGAGACTGGCTGAGATAAGGTTCAAGATGAAAGATTTGAGAGGAGCTAAAGGAGCTCTTTATCGATCGAGCAAAAGCTATATGCTGGCTGGGGAGTATCTTCTAGCAGGAACAGTTTCAATGAGAATAGCAAGGCTGGAAGAGGCAGAGGATAGGAAAGAACAGGCAAGAAGGGTTGTAGTGCAGGCAATAAGGTATTTCAGGAGAGTTGAAGCAAGAGAAAAGGAGAGAATGGCAGTTCAATATCTAAATCAGCTTGAGACAGAGAAAAAAGAGTCAAAAGAAGGAGTTTAAAAGGAGCAATTTTATTGCTCCTTTTTTATTTTTTGCTAAAATTGAAGTAGTTCCTTTAAAAAAGGGGTGATAATAAAGTGAAGGAAAAAGAGAGGAAAGATGTCTGTTGGCATAAAGCCCTCTTTTATGTTGAGAGGGCAATTGAGAAAGAAAATTCAGAATCTCAAAAAGCAGCTATTTTCTGGGGCCGAGCAGGGAAGTTTTTCCATTTGGCTGGGATTTTCTATCTTTCTGCTCTTTGTAATGAGCGAGCAGCTTTTCTTTCTTCTTCGGTAGAGAGAGCGCGATGGAATTTGCTTATGGCTGCCTGGGACTATTCAAAGTCTCAAGATTTCAAGCGAGCGGGGATCTGCTGGGAAAAGTTGGCGAAGTTAGATGAAGATCAGCGAGAGTTTGAGTTAGCTGCTCGCCACTTTGCTCGGGCCGGCGCCAATTACTTTAAAGCAAAGCTTTATCTTGAAGCAGGTCAAGCCAGAGAGCGAGCTGGAGAGATTTGTTTTGAACTTGGAATGGTTGAGAGAGGGCTTAGGCATTTAACTTTGGCAGGCAAAAATTATTTCAGAGCGGGGAACTACCAGAAATCAGGTGAATGTGCGCTTCGGGTAGCAAAAATTCAAATTTTAAAAGGAGAAAAAAAGAAGGCCCTTCGGTCTCTCCAGCTTGCTTGGCAAGATTTCAAGCGGATCTCTAATAAAGAGGGAATGAGAGAGTGCCTAGAGCTCATTACAAGGCTTTTTAAAAAGAAAAAATAAACCTGGGCTTTAAGACCCAGGTTTTTTATTTTATAATTTTTAAACTCTATGAGAAAGTGTTTTCTTTTTTTAATTTTCTTTTTTCTTTTCGTTTTTCCTTTTCAATTGTTGGCTAAAGAAGAGAAAGTTGTAATTAATGAAATTGCCTGGATGGGAAGTTTTAAAAATCCTTTTTTTGAATGGATTGAACTTTACAATCCTACTTCAAAAGAGATTGATCTTGATGGTTGGACTTTAATGGCAGATGATGGGTCACCAAAAATTGAGATAAAAAAAGAGAAGGCAAAGACTACCAAAATTCCTCCTTTTGGTTTTTATCTTTTGAAAAGAGAAGGAGATTTTTTAAAAGAAAAGGCGGATTTTGTTTACAAAGGAGCCCTTGAGAATTCAGGGGAAAATCTAAGACTTTTTGATAAAGAAGGAAGAGAAGTAGATGCAGTTTTGGCTGAATTTAGCTGGTTTGGAGGTGATAATAAAGAGAAAAAGACAATGGAAAGAATAGATCCTTTAAAATCGGGTTCAAACAAAGACAATTGGAAAACAAGTAAAATTGAGAATGGAACTCCAAAGCAAAGAAATTCTGTTTTTGGGAAAAGGACAGAGAAAATTGAAGCCGAAGCAGGGGAAGATATAATTTCTACAGTAGGAAAGGAGATTCTTTTTGATGCTTCTTTTTCAAAAGGAGAAATAGAAAAATATATCTGGAACTTTGGAGATGGAAATCAAGCTTTTGGCAAAAAAGTAACTCATATTTATCAGTTTCCAGGAGAATATATTTCGGTTTTGAAAGTAATTGGAAAAGACGGAAAAGAAAGTTATGATTCAAAAAGATTGATAATTTATCCAGATTCTATTTTAATTTCTGAAATTTTTCCCAATCCAAAGGGAAAGGATGAAGGAAGAGAATGGATTGAGATTGCAAACAAAAGCGAGTGGGTTGTAGATCTTTCTTTTTGGGGAATTTCTTCAAGAAAAGATAAGATTGAGTTTTTCTTTCCTGAAAATACATTTCTTTTGCCTTGTCAATTTTTAGTTCTGCCTTCTTTTTTGACAAAAATTCATTTATCTAATGAAAAAGATTCTCTTTTTCTTTTTTATCCTGATGGAAGTTTGGCTCAGGAAATTCATTTCAAAGAAGTAAAAGAAGGATGGTCGATTGCTGAAAGAGAAGGAGAATATTTTTATACAAATATTCCCACTCCCGGAAAGAAAAATATTTTCAGCAATTTTTTCTCTTCTTCTTTTTCTTCTCAGAAAATTTCTTCACCGCTTTCTTTTAATGATTTGAAAAAGAAAGCAATTTCTTTCTTGAAAACAAAGACTTTTGCTCCCAAAGATCGTTTGATTTTTTCTTTATTTTTTGTTACTCTTTTTGCTGGATTTTCTGGAATTTGTTTGCTAAAATTTAAGGAAAAATCAAAAATAGTTAAATAAAATCTTTTTCAAAGTAAAATATGGCTGGGCATTCACATTGGGCAAGTATAAAACACAAAAAAGCTATTGCTGATGAAAAACGATCCAAAATTTTCTCAAAATTTGCTCGGATGATTACAATTGCAGCCAGAGAAAAAGGAGGAGATCCTGAAAAGAACCCTCAGCTTCGAATGATTATTGAGAGAGCTAAGGAGTTTAATATGCCCCAAGAGAATATTGAAAGAGCAATAAAAAGAGGAACAGGAGAGCTTAAGGGTTCAAAACTGGAAAGACTTCTTCTTGAAGGAATAGGACCTGGAGGAGTTGCTCTTTTAATAGAAGCAATTACTGATAATAAAAACCGGACTTTAGCGGAGATCAGACATCTTCTTGAGAAATTTGGAGGGAAATTGGCAAGCGGAGGGGTAAAGTGGCAATTTGAACAAAAAGGTGTAATTCAAATTGATTTTGAAGATCAAAAAGAAGAATTTAAAGATAAAGAAAAACTTGAACTTTTAGCAATTGAAGCTGGAGCAGAAGATTTAAAGACAAAAAAAGAAGGAATTGAAGTTTATACTCTTCCTCAAGAACTTGATAAGGTAAAAAGAAAGCTTGAGGAAAATGGAGTAAAAATAGAAAAAGCTGGACTTGAATGGGTAGCAAAAGAGGAAATGTCTCTTGCAAATGAAGAGGCAAAAAGAAAGCTGGAAGAACTTTTTAAAGTTTTAGACGAGCATGACGATGTCCAGGAGATTTATTCAAATCTTGCCTTAACATAAATATGCTCATTTTAGGAATAGATCCTGGAACTGCAACATTAGGATATGGGATTATAAAGAAGCTAAAGCGGAGAAAAAAATATTCTCCAAAATACCGTTGTCTTTGTTTTGGATGCATTGAGACAGAAAAAGATCTTCCTTTTCCAAAAAGATTACTTCTTCTTTCAAAAGAAATGAGAAAGATTGTAAAAAAATATCAACCCGACATCGTAGCAATGGAGACTTTATTTTTTTTCCAAAACAAGAAAACCGCAATTCAAGTAAGTCAGGCTACAGGAGCCATTATACTAACCCTTGAAAGGCTTAAACTCCCTATAAGAGAGTTTACTCCTCAAGAAGTAAAAAAAGCTTTGACAAAAAATGGAAGAGCTAATAAAAAAGACATTGAAAAAAAGGTAAGAAGAATTTTAAGAATAAAAAAACCAATTTATCCTGATGATGCAGCTGATGCTCTAGCAATTGCGGTTTGCGCTGCCAAAAAAATAAAAGTTTAAAAAATTTTCTATGTCGCCTCTTGTTTCACAAATAGTCAGTTTTGGAATTTCAGAACACACAATTGCTCTTCTTTTGATGCTTCCTGTAGTAGCTACTTTTATTGCTTTTTGTAGACAAGTAATTGGAATTAGAGGATTTGGTATTTATATCACCTTAATCATTGCCTTTGGTTTTGTAGCTACAAAGCTAAAATATGGGATTGTAATATTTGCTGTAGTAGTTTTAGCAGGTTCAGTGATTCGATATCTTATCCGAAAAATTAGAATCCTCTATCTTCCCCGAATGGCAATTGTTCTTTCTGGCGTTACCTTGATTGTTTTTTTGATGTTTCTCTTTTCCACCTATCTTAAAATAGAAGGACTTTATGTAATTTCAATTTTTCCAATTTTAATAATGACTCTTGTAGTTGAAAGATTTGTGGCTGCTCAAATTGAAAGAGGTCCAAAAACTGCAATTTTAATGACAATTGAGACTTTAGTTTTGGCAATTATTTCTTATTTCATTATCAATTGGCAAGCTCTTCAAAAAATTCTTTTAGATTTTCCTATTGTTTCAATTTTGCTTTTGGCTCTTTTTAATCTTCTTTTGGGTAAATGGACTGGTTTAAGATTAACCGAATATTTTCGTTTTCGAGAACTTCGAGAATATCTTGAACTTTCAAGAAAAAGAAAAAAATAAATATGGTTTTATCAAGTTATGGAATATTGGGCATAAATGCTCGAAATTTAAAGTATCTTCGGACTCCAAAAAGGATCCGAAGGATTTTGGACTCGAAACTTTTAACAAAAAAACTTTTGAGCGAGTCTCAAATCCCTGTTCTTGAGACTTTAGCAGTGATAAAATCTCGAAAGGAACTTTTAGATTTTGATTGGGATAGTCTGCCTGATTCTTTTGCTTTAAAGCCAAATAGAGGTCTTGGAGGAGAAGGAATTATTGTAGTTTTTGGAAGAAAAAAGAAAATGGGAGAAAAAACTTGGATTAAAAGTGACGGAGGAGTGATTACAAAAAAAGAAATTGAGGAGCACATTTTTAATATTTTGGAAGGATACTTTTCCCTCTTTTCTCTTCCTGATGTTGCTTTTTTTGAAGAAAGGGCAAGAGTGATAAAGGAACTTAAACCCTATTCATTTCGAGGAATACCAGATATAAGGGTGATTGTTTATGAGAATATTCCTGTAATGGCTATGCTAAGGCTTCCAACCAAGGAATCAAGAGGAAGAGCTAACCTTCATCAAGGAGCAATTGGGGTAGGAATCGACTTGGCCACAGGCTTGACTACAAATGCTATTTTTCATGGAAAGTTTATAGATTATTATCCTGGTACGAGATATCTTTTGCGAGGAATTAAAATTCCTGACTTTTCTACTATTTTAATTTTAGCTTCAAAATCAGCAATGGCAGCTAAAGCCAGATTTTTAGGGGTAGATTTAACAATTGATAGAGAAAAAGGTCCTGTAGTTTTAGAACTTAATACTCGTCCCGGTCTTCAAATTCAATTGGCAAATCTGGCGCCTCTTGAAGAACGGTTAAAAAGAGTAGAAGGACTTTCAATCAGTTCTCCTAAAAAAGCTGTTCGGATTGCAAGAGATCTCTTTGGCGAGGAAGAGGAGGTAGAAGAAGAGATTTTCGGGAAGAAAGTTTTGGGTGTAATTGAAGAGGTAGAACTTCTTCCACCAAAAGAAAGTAAAGAAAAATCACCAATTAAAATTCTAGCTAAGGTTGATACTGGAGCTTGGAGAAGTGCGATTGCATATGAGCTAGCTCAAAAACTTGGGATTGAAGAGACAGGAGAAAAACAATGGGTAAGATCTTCTTTGGGAGAAGAAATAAGAATGATAGTTCCGCTTTCTTTTATTTTAAAAGGGGAAAGGATTGATACCCATGTGTTTTTAGCTGATCGTTCAAAAATGCGCTACAAGATGATAATTGGAAGGAGAGATTTAAAAAATTTTATTATTGATCCTAGTAAAAGATAATGGTGGTCAAAGATCTTAATTCGATTAAGAAAGTTTTTAAAAAAATCAAAACTCCAATCTTTGGAGCAGGAGTTTTTGCTTTTGCAAGGCTTGGGCCTGAGGAATTTATCCCAGACTATCATATTCTTTCTCTTTACTTTAGCCAAGAGACAAAATTAATTGAAAGAGACATTCCTCTTTTCTGTCTTGAAAAAGAAATAGGGAAAAGACTTAGGCCTCGCAATTCTTCCACTCTTCTTTGTCATCCAAAAACCAAAATATATCTTTCTAAATTTAAAAATCCTTTGATTTTAACCTATCGTTCCTCAAAAAGAATGGAGAAAACCGCTAAAGAAAATGGTTGGAAGATTGCTATTTCTCCCTGGCGTTTTGGAAAGATTTTTTTAGAAAATAAAGTTAGATTTAGAAAAGTTCTTGAAAAAATAAAAGTTCCTCCTACTCCAGGAAGAATTATTTCTTTTTCTTCTTTTTTCTCTTTTTCTTTTTCTGATTTTAAAAAAGAATTTGGGATTCCTTTTGTGATTCAACACCCAAAAAAAGGAGGAGGAAAAGGAACTTTTTTTATAAAAAACGATAGAGATTTCAAAAAGGTTAGAGAATATTTGAAGGAAAACAAGGCACGGAATATTATCGTAGCTAAATACATTAAAGGGCCATCGCCAAGCATTACAGGATGTGTAACTCGTTTTGGCATTTTATCATGTCGGCCTCAATTTCAAATTTGTGATGTGAAAATTTTATATAATAGAGATTTGGGCTCTGGACTTTTTTGTGGACATGATTGGTCAGCTTCGGAATTTCCCAAAAAGGTTTTAAACCAAGCAAAAGAGATAGTTGAAAAAGTAGGACTTTTTCTTCAGAAAATTGGCTATAAAGGAATTTTTGGACTTGATTTTGTTTTGGACAAAAAAACTCAAAAACTTTATCTTACCGAATGTAATCCTCGGCTTTTAGGATCGTTTCCAACTTTAACTATGATCCAACTTTTTCAAAATGAGCCTCCATTAATCGCTTTTCATCTTTTGGAATTTTTAGATTTTTCAGGAAGTATTGATAAAAGGAAAATTGAAAATCAGCTTTGGCAAAAAAAAGAAGGGGCTCAAATGATTCTTCATAATCCAAGAGCAAGAGAGGCTGAAGTTAAAGGAGAGGTTAAGCCAGGGATTTATCGGATTAATTTAAGGAAGAAAGAAAAATTTATTTTTGTAAGAGAAGGATATAAATTTTCCCATCTTCAAAGAAAAGATGAATTTTTAATAACTGATGGAGTTCCTTTTCCAGGGCAAAAATTGAACCCTTACCAAAGAATTTGTCGAATTTTAACTCAAGATCGAGTTTTAAAAAGAAGATTAAATGGCCTTTTGTTTTCAGTCGAAAAGAAAGTAAAAGTTGTTTTAAAAAAATTTAAGATTGTATGAGAAGAGAAAAATTGATTTCTTCTTTTCCATACGAGACAAGAAAAATTGCTCAAGATTTTGCCAAAGAGGTTTTAAAAACAAGATTTGAAAAAGCCATTTTAATTTCTCTTGAAGGAGAACTAGGAAGTGGAAAAACTACCTTTGTTAAAGCTTTTGCATTTGCTCTTGGAGTAAAAAATAGAGTTACAAGTCCTAGTTTTGTTTTAATGAAAAGATATCCTCTCTCCCATTCTTTCTTTAAAAATCTTTATCATATTGATTGTTATAGAGTAGAAAAAGAGCAAGAGATAAAAAATCTTGGTTGGGAAAAGATCATTGAAGACAAAAGAAATATTGTTGTAGTTGAATGGGGGGATAAAATAAAAAATATTCTTCCTCAGAGAACAATTCGGATTTTGTTAAAGTTTAGACCAGGAGGCAAAAGAGAAATAGAGATTATTTGGCCTCGTTTTTCAAATACTAAAAATTTGGTAAAAATAAAATAAAAAAATGGAAAAGAAAAGACTTCTTCTCATAGACTCCAACGCTCTTTTACACCGAGCTTTTCATGCCCTACCTCCTCTTTCTACCAAAGACGGAAAACCAGTCGGGGCGGTTTATGGTTTTCTTTTAACTTTTTTTAAAGCAATAAAAGATATTCTTCCCCATTTTGTAGTGGCAGCTTTTGATTTTCCTGCTCCAACTTTCAGGCACAAAAAATATAAAGAATATAAAGCCAAAAGGAAAAAGCCTCCTGATGAGTTTTATAAACAAATTCCTTTTATCAAAGAAATTCTTTCTACTTTTTCCATACCTATTTGTGAAAAAGAAGGTTTTGAGGCAGACGATATTATTGCTACTTTAGTAGAAAAAGCTTTAAAAGAAAATCCCAATCTTGAAATTTATATTTTAACTGGAGATTTAGATACCCTTCAGCTTGTTTCAGACAAAGTAAAAGTTTATACTCTGGGAAGAAAAATAAAAGAAAGTATTATTTATGACAGAGAAAAAGTTAAAGAGAAATATGGTATTTTGCCTTCTCAAATTGTTGACTTTAAAGCTTTAGCTGGGGATCCTTCAGATAATATTCCTGGAGCTCCAGGGATTGGAAAAAAGACCGCTATTGAAATCTTGAAAAAATTTAAAAGTCTCAAAAAACTTTATGAGGTTCTTGAAAAAGAAAAAAAAGAAGTTCCTTTGAAAGAAAAGATTAAAAAAAGTCTTCTTGACAATAAAGAACAAATTCTTTTTTCTCAAGTTTTGGCTAAGACAAGAAAAGATGTTCCTCTTGAGATTTCTCTTAAAGATTGTGTTTTTGGGAATTTTAATTCCAAGAAAGTAGAGGAAGTTTTTAAAAAATATGAATTTTTTAGTTTAATTAAAAGGCTTCCTGAAATTTTAAAAAGTCTCAAGACAAGAAGTGAAGGAACTCTTTTTTAGAGAAGAAAATTTTGATAAAATTTTTTAATGAGATAATAAATTTTTTATGAAGATTTTAATTGCTTTTTATTCTCGAACTGGTAATACAAAAAAATTAGCTCAAAGAATTGAGAAGATATTTCGAAAAAAAGGACACGAAGTTGACATTGAAGAAATAAAGCCCAAAAAAGAACACAGTTTTTGGGGATGGTTTTTTTTGAGAATTTTTAAAAAAGACTGTGAAATAGAAGAACCCAAGATTAAAAATCTTTCTATGTATGATGTTGTTTGTATTGGTAGTCCAAATTGGACCGGTCCATCTTTGCCGATAGTTTCTTATTTAAAACGGGTTTCTGGTCTTTCTTATAAAAAAATAGGTATTTTCTCTACAAGTTTTTTGCCTGGATTTATTGAGTTTTATCTTTTTTCTGGATATCTTTTCCTCTATGGACTGGGAAGACTTTTAAGACAAAAACAAGCCCGGATTTTTTCTTTTCTAATGCTTTCTTCTTTTTTTTCTTGTTTTTCTTGTGATTCAAGTTATGGCAAAAAGAGAATAGAAAATTTTTGCCAAAAACTTGAAGAGCCCATTTATTCTTTAAAAGAATATTTTTTAAAACAAAAAGAGGCAGAGAATTTTCAAACCGCTATAATGATTTTTTCTTCCTTTCTTTTATTTTTTCTTTTTTTAGAACTTGGACTTTTGATTTTTCATTCTGACATTTTGCCTTTTTCTCGTTTTTTGTTGTTTTTTGGGATTGGGATAGTTTTGTGGTTTTTAATGATCACAGTTTTTCATCTTGAAATGGGAATTTGGGGAAGGTTTTTAATGATCATTCTTTCAGTTTTTGCCTGGACCTTAACCGTTCTTATTATTTGGACTCTTGTTAGTTCTATCTGGAATCCGGTTTTGGGAAGAGTAATTATTTTTGGATATGTACTTTTATTTTTAGCTACTACTTTTCTTCGAGATATTAAAACAATTGCTTTTGCTTCAATTTTAATTTTTTTATGTTATTTCTTGTTGACTTTGAATCCTATCAGAGACATTTTCTTTCCTAAATTTGACATTCCTTTTTTGATCCTTTTTGCTATTATTGTGGGAGCAATTTCCCAAAGTCTCCAGAAATATCTAATCGGACTTCTTGAAGCGCAAGAGGAATTGGAAACAACTAGAGCAGTTCTTGAAATTAAAGTTAGGGCTCGAACCCAGGAATTGGAAGAAAGAGCAAGACTTTTGGATCTTGAAGTTAAAAAAAGAACAGAAGAACTTCAGCAAAAAATAAAAGAACTTGAGAGGTTTAATAGACTAGCTATTGGAAGAGAACTTAGAATGATTCAGCTTAAAAAAGAGATAAAAAAGCTCAAAGAAGAACTTCAAAAATGTCAGCAAAATCTTAAAATGTATAAAAAGGCCGAGAAAGATTAAAGAAGAAAAATTTTATGGCAGAAAAAACACCCGCTGCTATAATCGGAGGAGGGATTGCAGGTTTAACTTGTGCTTACCGTCTTTCTCAAAAAGGAATAAAAACCACTCTTTTTGAAAAAGAAAGTTTTCTTGGAGGAAGACTTCTTTATTCTGGAGTTATAGGCGGAGCTACAGTTCAACCAAACTCAGATAATTTAGTTAAAGAACTTGGCCTTGAAGAAGTGAGAATTTTCCTTGATCTTTCTGATATGGGAGCAATTCTTCCTAATGGGAATTTTTTTCCAATGGAGAAATCACCCGAAATGATGAAAAGCTTTTCAAAAGAAGAGCTTCTTTATTGGGAAAAACTTATTGGATTTTTAAGAAAAAATCTTTCTTCTTTTAATGTAAAAAACAAGAGATCATCAGAGATAGAAAGACTTCATCAAATTTCTTTTGGAGAATATATAAAAGATTGTCCTCAAAAGCTTCTTCCTCTTTTAAGTTTTGAATTTAACATTAGAACGGTCTCAGATTTCAACGCAGTAGCAGCTGATTGGGGACTTCACTGTCTTTTACCTCTTCTTGTTTTGTTTAAAAAAGAAGTTTACACTTTTGAGGAAAATTTAATTGTTTTGGCCAATGTTTTGGCAGAGAAAATAAAAGAAAAGAAAGGAAAAATTTTAACTGATTGTGAGGTAATAAAGATAAAAAAGAAAGAAAATGATTTTGAAATTTTTTATCAAAAAAGAGAAAAAAGAGAAATAGAAAAAATCGAAGCTGATAAAGTGGTTCTTGCTTTGCCTCTTGAGAACATTAAAGAGATTTTTCCCGAAATAGCTTTTGAAAGCGATATTATTTATAAAAAAGAAAAATGTATTTTTCTTCAAGGAGAATTGAAATATGAAAGGAAAGTTTTCTTTGGTTTTCCTCAAAACCCCGCTAATTTAGCTTTATTGATTGCTACTATTCCCGAAGAACACCGATTTTATCTTTTAGATGATTCTAGGGAAGCTAGGCTAGATTTTCTTTATCGAGATTGGAAAGTTTTGGATGAAAGAATAATAGAAAGTGCCTGGCCTATTATACCTCCAGGAGGTAGAGTTCCTCAGCTTAAATCCAGTATTGAAGGGGTTTATCTTTGTGGTGATTTTTATTATTTCCCTTGTCATGATACTTCTGTAGCTACAGCTGAAATGGTAGCTGAGATGATCGAAAAAGAGATATAAAAGGTCGAAAAGAAAAAATAATTTTAACTTTTATGGAGGAGAAAGAATTTGAGCACAAATACGCCCACAGTGATGTAAGTCAGATTTCAAAAGAAGAGATAGAGGAAATTATGAAGCATAAGGGAGAGGTAAGAGGAGTAGTTTTTCAAACAGATCGTCGATTTATAATCTTAAAAAAAGGGGAGGAAGGATTGAAAAAAGTAGAAGAGGAAACAAAGAATTTAGGCTATCCTATAGAGTACGAAAAAGTCAATCCGTTGGAATGGTATCCAGTTGGTTTGCGAGTGATCTCTTTGATTGCCATCAAGAGAGCTTTTGATTGGCAAGATAAAGATATTTTTGAGATGGGTAATGCTGCTCCTAAATATTCTTTTGTTGTAAAGATGCTTCTTAAATATTTTATTTCTCTTAAAAGATCGGTAGCTGAAGTACCAAATTACTGGAGAAAACATTTCACAGTAGGAAAGATAAGTTGTCCTGAATTTCATGAAGATGAGAAATGGTTAATTATAAGACTTGAAGGGATAAAGATTCATCCAATTTTATGTACTCATCTTGCTGGCTATTTTTTGAGGATTGCTCAATATGTAATAAGAAGCCCAAAGATTATAATCAGAGAAGAAAAATGCATGTTTAAAGGAGATCCTTATCATGATTTTCTTTTCCGATGGAAATGAACTTTTATGCAGCAAAAAAGGATAGAGGAAAGATTTGAAGAATTCAAAAAAGATCTTGAAGATCTACGCTCTTATGTAGAGGAGTTTTTAGCTTTTCTTCCTTTACCTGTGGTTAATGTAAATCCCCTTGGTTTTATCTTAGATGCTAACCGAGCTTTTCTTGATTTAATTAGAAAAACAGATGAGGAAGTTTTGGGAGGTTCAGTTGAAGATTATTTTGAGGAAAAAGAAAGGTTTCTAGATTTTCAAAAGAAAGTTTTAGAAAAAGGAGAAGAGATAAGAGGAAGAGAACTAACTCTTCTCTCTGGAGAAAGAAAGATTCCGGTTAGCGTTTATCTTTCTCCAAGAAAAGACAAGAAAGGAAATATAATAGGATATTTTTTGGGAATTTATGATATTACTGATTTTAAAAAACTTCAGCAAAGTTTGGAAGAGAGAGTAAGAGAAAGAACAAAAGATCTTCAAGAAAAAATTGAAGAGCTTGAGAAGACGAACAAACTTATGATAGGAAGAGAACTTCGGATGATGGAGCTTAAAGAAAAAATAAAAAAACTTGAAGAGGAATTAAGAAGATTAAAGAAAAAAGAATTTGTTTAAAGGTCAAAATTAGTCTTTTTAGAATAAATTTTATAAATGATCAAAGCAGGAGTCGGAAAAAGTAGTGTTTCAAACCCTTTTCAAGCAGGAGTTGAAGCAGTAAAAAAGGCTTTAGACCAGGTACAAGGGGAAGCTAAGATAATTTTTGTCTTTATAAATTCAAACTTAGATCAAGAAAGAGTCCTTGAAGGGATTACATCTTTGGCTAAAGAAGCAAAAGTAGTAGGAGTAAGTAGTATGGCTGAGATTGGAGAAGGAGAAGTTTCAAAAGGAAGTGTAGTGGCAATGGCGATTTCAGGAGATAATATAGATTTTATTTGTCAAAAAGAAAGAATTTCCCAGGAAATTGGTAGTTTTGAGTTTGGAAAAAGTGTAGCTGAGAAAATAAAAAAAGAAAGTAAAGGAAAACTTCAATTTTTACTTCTTTTTGCTAGTGGTTTGGCAGAAAATATTGAAAAAATATCTCAAGGAATGAAATCAGTTTTGGGCAGTAGCCTCCCAATAATAGGAGCTTTAGCTTCAGATGATTTAAAATTTGAAAAAATTCCTCTCTTTTTCAATCGAGAAATCGTTGAAGATGGAATTTTAGCTATTGGAGTAGAAGGAGATTTTTCCTTTGGATTTTCTTCAAGACATGGATGGCAACCAATAGGACTTCCATTTAAGATTACAAAAGCAGAAGAAGAAAAAGTAATCGAGATCGAAAGGAAACCCGCTCTTTCTTTATATGAGGAATATTTAGGAAAAGAGAGAAAAATTCTTCTTGAGTATCCACTGCTTCAGGTGACTTCAATCTATCCTTTAGCTTTAGTTCAAGAGGATTTAAAAGAGCCTCTTCTTCGAATTCCAATCAAAGGAAACAAAGAAGGAGAGATTGTTTGTTTAGGAAAAATTCCAGAAGATGCGAAAGTAAAATTGGCTTTAGGAGATCAAGAGAAAATGATGGAAGCAGGAGAGAAATCAGCGAGAGAGGCTTTAGAAAGTTTGAAGAAAGCAAGACCAAAGTTTGCTTTAATTTTTGCTTCATTTGCTCGATTTAGACTTTTTGGAAGGGAAGTAAGTAAAGAAATTAAAAAAATAAGCGAGATTTTCGGGAAAGAGGTGGCAGTCTGTGGATTTTATGATTATGGCGAAATCACCAATAGCACCCTTTTGAATGGAACGTTAACTATCTTGGTAATAGGAGAATAATTTAAAAAATGGAAAAAGTTTCAGGAATTAAAGAGGAAAAACTTCAAAAGATTATAGAAGAGCTCTCTCAACTTTCTCAGAAAAGAGAGAAAGAATTGAAACAAATGAAACTTCTCGCTCAAAAATTAAAAAAAAGAGAAGAAGAGCTTTTTTTACTTAAAAACCAGAGAAAAAAAGAACTAGAGCATTTAGAAGAAGTAGCAAAATTGCTTTTTAAGCGAGATTTTGCTTTAAGAAAGCTTAAAGAGATTTTGGAAAGACAAAAAGAAGAGATAGAAAATACAGCTCGCCTTCTTTTAAAAAGAGACTTTGAATTTAGGGAGTTAAAAGAGAAAAGAGAAAAAGAATTTCAAGAATTAATTGAGAAAGCTCAAGATTTGGAAAATTCGCGAAAAGCCTTGATGAACATTCTTGAAGATGTTGAAAATGCTAGAGCAGAGGCGGAAAGCGAAAGAGATAAGACTTTAGCAATTATAGAAAATTTTCCAGAAGGACTTTTGGTTTTTGATAAAGAAAATGTTTTAGTCTCAATTAATCCTCAGGCTGAGAAATTTTTTAAAGTGAAAAGAGAGGAGGTGCTTGAAAAATCAAGTATAGAGCTTCAAAAAGAAGGATATTTTCTTCCTCTTTTTGAAATAATTGGACCAGAGATCAAAAAAGTAGAGAAAAAAGAATTGCCACTGGAAGAAAATTTAACTTTAGAAGTTTCTACAATCTCTGTTAAAAGAGAAAAAGAAAAAATAGGAACAGTAGTTATTTTGCGAGATGTTACAAGAGAAAAAATGATTGAAAGACTTAAAACAGAATTTGTTTCAATTGCTGCTCACCAACTTCGAACTCCTCTTTCTGCAATTAAATGGAGTATTTCTCTTTTAAGAGAAGAGGATTTATCTCCAGAAGAAAAAGAAGACTTAATCTATAAAATTTATCAGGCAAACGAAAGGATGATAAAACTCGTTAATGATCTTTTAAATGTTACCCGAATAGAGGAAGGAAGGTATGTTTACAATCCCCAATGGAAAGATTTTGCTGAAATTGTAAAGGCAAAATTTGATACCTATCTTGATGAGGCAAGAAGGAAAAATATAAAACTTACTTTGAAGTTGCCAGAAAGGCCTCTTCCAAAAGTTAAAGTAGATGAAGAAAAAATTTCTCTTTGTGTTCAAAATTTAATTGAAAATGCTATTCATTACACAAATCCTGGAGGCAGAGTAGAAGTTGAAGTAAGTTTTAATGAAAAAAACAAAGAGATTTTATTTAAAGTTAAAGATACAGGTATTGGAATTCCAAAAGATCAACAAAAAAGAATTTTTACCAAGTTTTTCAGAGCAGAGAATGCTATGCGAACGGAAACTGAAGGATCAGGCCTTGGTCTTTTTATTACCAAAAATATCATTGAAGCTCATGGAGGGAAAATCTGGTTTGAATCAGAAGAAGGTAAAGGTTCAACCTTTTACTTTACTTTGCCAGTAAAAGAAGAATTTGAAGAGTTTGTTAAAAGCTTTTAATTTATGAAAATACCTCTTGTTTCAATTCTTTATGGAATTAATGCTATAATTTTGTTCTTTTTTTCCTTCCGTCTGTTTTTAGCTTATAGGAAATCTCTCAATCCTCTCTCTCGTTATTTCAGAAATATGAGTTTTTTTTCTGGAATTGGAATGGCAATATATTCTGGAATGACTTTTCTTTTTCCAAAAAATAGTTTTGCTTTGGGAGTAGGGAATATCCTGGGAGAAATTTTTTTCTATTTGACTTTTATTTATGGGCTTTCTATGTTTTTTTACTCCATTAATTCAGGTATTTCACAAAGAAAAATTTTCTTTTTTGGAATAATTGCTTTAATTTTTGCTATAGCAATTCATATTATTTTCTTTCCTTCCCCTTTTATTGATGAGAAAGGAATTCTTCACTTTAATAACCATTTTTGGGTGGGGATTATCTATCATCTTTTTGCTATATTTGGTCTTTGGCCGTTGGGTTTTCTTTTTTCTTGGCAAGCTATTACAAAGAAGGAAATTCGAAAAAGGTCTATACTTTTGGCAACTGCTATTTGGATGATTTCTCTTTTGGCCCCTCTTTTTTTTGATAAGGGAAAAACAATAGAAGGCTTTTTTCTTCAAACCTTAGGCTTTATTTTTCTTTTTTGGGGAGCTTTGATAAAATAAAAAACTATGAAAATTCCCACAACAGGCATTGTTTTTTTATATGGAGCTTTTGTTTTGTTTTTTATTTCTTATCGCTTTTTAAGGCTTTACAAAAAAACCAAAAATATTTTTTCTCAACTTTTCTCTATCGCTTTTCTTTCCTTTGGTTTTGGATTTCTGACTGTAGGAGGGATGTATCTTTTATTGATAAAAGATGAGTTTTTATGGGAGACTCTTGGTAAGTTTTTTGGTGGTTTTAATATTCTTGGCTTTGGAGTTTTGGGGATAACTTTTTTTGTAATTACAAAGCCGAAAGCCAAGGAACTTTTTATGATTTTATTTTCAATTTTGACTTTACTTTCCCTTCTTTTTTCTCCTCCTCCCCCACATCTTTACAAAAACGGTACTATAACTTGGGAGGAGAAAGAAATGGGAAAACTTTCTCTTTTTGGGAAAATTTGTTTTTTTATTTTAGCTCTCTCTAGCATTGTTCCAACTGCTATTTACTTTCTTTTTCATGCTAGAAAAAGTAAAGAGGAAAAAGCAAGAAAAAGAACTTTCATTTGGGGAATTTCTCTTCTTTTAGCAACAATAGTGCTTTTAATAATGGGAAGCGCTCTTTTGAAAATTTCTTTTCATCCTGTCTTGGGAGATTTTTTCATTTTTTTATTTTTAACTTCTCTCCTTCTTGTCTTTTTGTAGGAGAAAAGAAATTGTGCTAAAATCTTAAAAAAAGGAAAAGGTCTTGAAATAAGGTTTTTTGAATGATAGACTAATTTCTATGGCAAAAAAAATTTTAATTGTCGAAGATGAAAAAATTCTTTCCGATCTTTTAGAGAAAAAACTGCGGGAAGAAGGATATGAAGTTTCGGTAGCAGAAAACGGAGAAAAAGGGCTTGAGAAGATGAGAGAAGAAAAGTTTGATCTGATTTTGCTTGATATAATTATGCCCAAAATGGGAGGTTTTGAAGTTTTAGAAGAAATGCAAAAAGATGAAAATTTAAAAGAGATTCCTGTAATCGTTATTTCAAATTCTGGCCAACCTGTTGAAATTTCAAGAGCCTTGGAACTTGGAGT
>Ga0180302_10000298_pt1 | contig 20681 bp, 21 predicted proteins | sample GuaBasSediGuay17_FD_121794 | JGI IMG/M metagenome (GOLD analysis project Ga0180302, IMG submission 121794) | Subseafloor sediment microbial communities from Guaymas Basin, Gulf of California, Mexico - Guay17, Core 4571-4, 12-15 cm | ecosystem: Environmental > Aquatic > Marine > Hydrothermal... | reverse complement strand
TCCTTAAACGTGTGATGGAGTTCATCGGTGAGACGGTTGCACGAGGCTGAGCTGAGAATCCGATTTGAAGACCGTTTGAAGGCTGAGGCTATACTAAGGGCTTTGGAGCCTGATAATAAGACGGCTCCGGAGGGGTTGACGGTCGAGGGATACGTCTCAGACTCGACTTTAGTGATCAAGGTGAGGACTAGCCTCGGCGTAGGGACGCTTCTGAATACGTTAGACGACTTGGTCATATGCCTATCTACGGCGGATAGATGCATAAGCGACGCCGTGCAGAGCCGTTCTGACGCGTTCTAAACGGGGGGAAATGTTTAAAAGGAGTTTCTCATGGAGAGATGGGTAGCTTATGTCGAGGAGGAGGCGACGTAGGGCTAGGGATAAGTGGAGGTCTAAGGTCTGGTATAGGGTGTTCTCTCCTAAATACTTCGGGGAGGTGGAGCTTTTCTCCATACCCGTCACCGAGGGGCAGAGCCCTGTCGGTAGAACCGTAGAGGCAACCCTATACGACCTAACAGGCGACCCGGCGCACCAGACGATAATAATGAAGTTTCAGATAAACGGTGTTAAAGAGCTTAGAGCCGACACCTTCTTCAAAGGTCACGAGTATGCTAGAGACTACTTGAGGAGCCTGACGCGGAGGGGAAGCTCGAAGATAGACGCGATCATAAACGTCAAGACTAGGGACGGAGTCCTCATAAGGGTCTACCCGATGGCTTGTACAGCCCACAGGGTCAAGACATCTCAGCAGAGGGCTATAAGGAAGGTCATGTTCGACATAGTCGAGGAGAAGGCTAAAAACCTGAACTTCGACCAGTTTGTCCAGGAGATGATCCTAGGTAAGATCGCCTCAGACATCTACAACGAGGCTAAGAAGATCGCACCTCTCAGGCACGTCGGGTTCAGAAAATCGAAGGTCTTATCGCCAGGTGAAGCCTTTAAGCCGAAGCCCGAGCCCCAGACCACCCCGGCTAAGGAGGCCGAGGCCTAAAGAATAACCTAAGCAAAGCGTCTGAAAGCCGGAGATACCTCTCGAAAACCCTGCGGTATTTCTGGACGTTTTCATGGTTTGGTCGAAAAACCTTTACGGGTTTGACCATAGTTTTACACGCATCTTTCAATCCTTTATAATAACCCAACGCTTCGGCGGCCAGTATGGCTGCTCCGAGCGCAGAACCCTCTTCGGTAGCCGTCAGATAGACGGGGACCTGAAACACGTCTGCCTGTACCTGGTTTAAGAGCGCTATTCTAGCGCCTCCTCCACCGGTTCGAACCTCCCTAACGGGTGGGACGTGGGCTTCGAGAACTCTCTTTATGTGGTTTAACGCGAGTATTACGCCTTCGATGACGGCTCTCGAAAGCTCGGGTATGCCGTGGTTCAACGTCAGCCCGTAGAAGACCGCCTTAGCCTCTGGACACCAGAGCGGAGCCCTCTCGCCGAGGAGGTAGGGGAGGAATATCAGCCCTCGGGAGCCGGGTTCGGCCTTAGAGGCCTCGGCTTCAAACCTACCGAAGTCTCCGTCTAGAAACCTGTCGACAAACCACTCCAGCGAGAGACCTGCGGAGTTTATGGCTCCTCCTATACACCACAGGTCTCCTATAAGGGCGTGGCAGAAGAACCTGGCTCGTCTAGACTTGTCGAGGATTATGCGGTTGGACGTAACCCTTACGGCTCCGCTTGTACCTATATTCGATGCTGCCAAGCCTGGCTCTAGAATCCCGAACCCTATGTTCTGGAGCATACCGTCTCCCCCTCCGCAGACCACAGGTATCCCCTTCGGCAAGCCCGTCTTCTCGGATAGCGATCCATCGACCTCTCCCACGACCTTATCCGGCTCGACCACGGTTGGGAAAACGTCTAGGGATAGACCTAGGAACTCGGCTATTTCAGGGTCCCAGCGGTTCTCGTGTATGTTGAACAGAGACGAAGCGGAGGCGATTATCCTATCGGTGACATACAACCCTAGAAGCCTATGGAGTAGATAGTCCTTCATAGCCAGGACCTTGAAAGCCTTACCGAGCCTTTCAGGCCTATGCCTCTTGAGCCACAGCAGCTTAGCCACAGGCATCATGGGGCTTATGTGGCATCCCGTTTTTCGGTACAGCCTATACCCGTCCATTTCTTCTGAGACCTCCGATGCCTCCTGCACGCTTCTACCGTCCATCCAGTTTAGGATACGCGTCAAGGGGGAGCCGCTCCTATCGACAAGCATCACGCTATACAGCTGAGCCGAGAAGGTCAAGGCCTCCACACGGCCGTCGATGGCTTTGACGCAGTCTCTGACGACTTTCAGAGACCTGTTTAAAACCTCGTCTGGGTCTTGCTCAGCCCAACCCTCAACAGGTGTGTACACAGGGCATCTGAGGCTACTCTTGAATACCTGCCTCCCCTCGAGGTCGAAGACCACGGCTTTAACGTTCGTCGTCCCTACGTCTACGCTCAAGATATACGTCATCCAGCTTCTCAGAAAGAGTTGGTCAAGTCGTTATTTAAAACCGATCAGGATATTCAGCTTTAAGAGAGCTCGGTGTAAGAAGTAGTTGGCGGGATTTTTAATCCTTAAAGGCTTAGAAATTCAATAAACCAGCAAACGTTATATACGTATACATATACGTATATATTTCAGATGGGTAGTCGCATCGTCCCTGTTAGACTGGACGACGGAGACCTTAGACAAGTGGATCTTTTAGTCAGGCTCGGCTTGTTCAGCTCTAGAAGCGAAGCTTTAAGAGCCCTCATAAGGCTCGGGGTTAGAAGTCTGAAAGATGTTGCTGAGGTCGCCGAGGGTTTAGAGAAGCTGTCTAGGCTTGAGGCTGAGGAGAGAGACATACCTATAAGGCTTGATGGGGCGTTAAGGGAGCTTCTGGCTAGTAGGGATAGATTCACATGAGCTACGTGGATACAAGCGTAATAGTTTTGGCGTTGGATAGGCTTGACCCTAGATGTAGCTTAGCAAAGGCCGCTTTGAAGAGGGCCGGTGATAAAGTGGTTTCAGAGCTCGTACTCGTGGAGCTTTCGGCGGTCTTAGCCAGGAAGGGTTTGACCAAGTTGTTTGCAGAGAAACTCGGTGTGAACAGGAGACTGATCGCGTCGACTTTAATCCTATACTTACTTAGAAGGTTTGGGCTTAGGGTTAGAGCTGTCGACGGGCTTATCAGAATACCGATGCTGGGGGATATGAGCCAACCCATGGCCGAAGCTCTAAACCTCTCTGAGAGGTTTAGGCTTAGGACCTTAGACCTACTTCACCTAGCCTACGTAAAGCTTCTTAAGGAGATGGGGGAGCGTATAGACGTACTGATGACGGCTGACGAGGAGCTTAAGAAGATGGCGAAAGAGATAGAAGAGGAGCTTGGAGTGACTGTGCAATTTATAGGCTAGCTTAGACCGTTCTTTCCGAGAGAATCGCGTTTATTATGTTAAGAACGGTGTGGTAGATGAAAGCTAGGTTGGGGTTTAACAAACGTTTGATCCTGACCGCGCTGTCGCTTTCGGTCGGTGGTTTGATAAACGTAGAGATGGTTATGGCGCCTTATTTGACGGCTCTCGGTGGGAGCCTCCTAACAGTGGGAGTTTTATACTCCCTCAGAGGCTTAATCGGTCTCCTGTTTAGGCTTCCGGCAGGTTTTCTCTCAGACCGTTTGGGACGTAAACTCATGCTTTTGGTATGTTCGGGTCTGAGGGCTTTAGGCTCCCTGATACTCGCCCTAGCGTCTAGGGTCTATGACGCTCTCTACGCCGTAGCTGCTAGGAGCATAGCTAACGTCTCTGAAAACCCGGCTTACCTAGCTACGGTCGGTGAACTCGTCGAGGACGGGAGCATAGGTATCGCTTTCGGAGTGGCTTTATCCTTACGCAATATTCCATCGATAATATCCCCAGTGGTCACAGGCTTCATAGCGGACTCAGCCGGGTTCAGGATGCTATTCCTTGTCAGCGTCACCGCGTATGTTATTTCCCTATCCCTGATTCTCCTGTTCGTGAAGGAGTCTAAGGTACAGACGCTCAAAGGCTACGGCTTCAGAGAGTTGCTTCGAGATAGGCGACTCCTACTCATATTCACCGCTTTCCTACTTGTCTTCTCAGGTCAGACGGCGTTCACACCGTTCTTCAACATCCTAGCCGTAGATTATATAGGTCTAAGCTTTTCCCAACTAGGCCTGATAACCTCCCTAGGAGCCGCTACGGCCTTGATGACCCGCATAGCCTCTGGATGGCTTTCAGATAAGCTCACACCTAGGATAGAGCTTATACTTGCAGGCGGCTTTAGAATAGTGTCTTATATCCTAGCTACATGCGCTTATAGCTTCCCTCTTCTATTCTTGACGTATCTGGTTAACAGGCTTCTGATATTCGCACCTGCTAGAAACACCATGATAGTTAGAATGGTCCCTTCAGAGCTTAGAGGAAGGGCCTTTGCGCTGATGGGGTTAGCCGGAGACTTAGGCAGGATCATAGGGGCTACCGTAGCGGGCTTGCTCGCCGAGCTGTATGGGATAGGGTACCCGTTCTACTTCATGGCCATAACCGGCATAGCCTTCATAGCGCTGATAAGCACGGTAAAAGAAAGCTATTAAGAAATGATGTAAACTTTACAGCTATCCAACTACGACCAAGTCTGAGGGAGGGTTCAACGATGCGGGAGACGATCTCCGGTTTGAGAAACCTGATATTCGACCTAGACGAAACCCTCGTCCTCCTTCCAGTAGATTGGGGTGTGGTCTACAGGGATATAGGGAGGCTTCTAGGTAGAGAGGTCACATCTTTCGCGGCTACGTTGCCTATGCTATGGAGCTCAGACATGTACTGGAAGGTTTCCCGGCTCGTCGAAGAATACGAGCTCAAATCGCTAAGTAAGCTGGTGGTGCTAGACGACTCTCCATCTATAGTTAGGGGGCTGAGGAAGGATTACAGGTTGAGCATAACAAGCCTCCAGTCGAGAAAAGTTATAGAGAGGGTCTTACACATCATGGGTGTCAGAGAGCTGTTTGACATTTTGGTTTCGAGAGAAGATAAACCGACCAGAAGGGAGCAGATAAGGCTTGTACTCACCGCTGGAGGCTATGAGGCTTCTGAGACCATGATGATAGGCGATAGGGTAGACGACGTGGTATCGGCTTTGAAGAACGGCTGTAGAGCCGCCTTGGTCGTGAGAAAGACGAACGAGCTAGAGAACTTGAGAAAGCTAGGGTTAGAATCGAAAACCCTGACGTTGAGAAGTCTGAAAGAGCTTTACGAGGTTTTAAAGAGAACTTGTTGACGGCTCTTTTACGATTCTTCTACGACTATAGGTTCTTCAAGCCTCGAAGGTATGAGCTCTGCGATGTCGTATATCGCTAGGTTAACCGTCGTATCGGCTCCTCCGTAGTATATCAGAAGTTGGCCGTCGACCAGTACGGCTCCGCAGGAGAACACTACGTTCGGGACGTAACCGAACTTCTCGTAGTCTTCCTCGGGTTCGAGGATCGGTTTCTCGCACCTGTATATCACGTTCTCAGGATGCTCTTTATCGAGGATCGCTATTCCAAGCCGGTAAACCTTGTTCATGTCGACTCCATGGTAAACCATAAGCCAACCCTCGCTTATCTCGATGGGAGGTGGGCCTATACCTATCTTGAGGTTATCCCACATCCCGGGTCTCGGAGACATTATCGCCTTTAGACCACACCAGTTTCTGAGGTCACTGGAGTAGGATATGCATATGTCTGGGTCTATCCTATGTATGAGAGCATAGAGGCCGTTTATCTTCTTAGGCAGTATAGCGGCGTCCTTATCTTTGACGCCTGGGAAAGGATAGCTTCTAGGACCCCATCTCCAGCGCTTCTCCGCCAAGTCCTTTGGACTTATATGGGTTAGACCCACCTGAAAACGTCCGTACACGATATCCGCCACCGCCGTGTAGGCCATGTATACCAAGCCGTCCTCGCACTTGGTAAGCCTCGGGTCTTCGCATCCATCGTATTCTTCAGGGGTTAGAGGCTCGAATACGGGCTTCTCAAGCCTCTCGACTATATATAGCCCGTCGTATGAGGATGCGTAGCCCAGCCTAGAGATTTGGTCGTGACCTATCGCCCTGTAAAGTATATGCACTTTACCGCCCTCGTACACAGCTCCCGCGTTGAAGACCTGTCTGGCTTCCCATGGGGATAGAGGGTTAGGTTTTAGAATCGGATTTCCTGGGAAACGTTTCATAGATAAACCCACTACCCCTTGCTAGGGTGTAGCAAATAAGCCTTATTAACGTTTTATAACGATTCTCAGCGTAAAGTAGGTATCCCCAGTAAGCCTTCTAACAAATCTCTTACAGAGACTATACCTAAGACCCTACCCTCGTCGTCTACGACGGGTAGATGTCTTATCCCATGCGTAACCATAATGGCTTTAGCCTCGGATATGCTCGTGTCCGCCCTTATGGTTATGGGGCGTTTGGTCATAACCTCCCCTATGGGAGTGTCTAGCGGGAAACCGTCCGCTATACTCCGTATCACATCTCTCTCCGTGAATATACCTATGCACCTCCCCTCGTCGTCTATCACGACTATCGAGCCGACCCTCCTACTCTGCATAACCTTAACCGCATCCCTGATCCTCATGTTAACGCCGCCGGTGACCACCTGTCTACGCATGACGCTTTCTACGTTGCAGAAACTCATACATAGATCAGTTAGCTCCACCCGGTATAATAGGTTTTCCCGGATGCCCAGAAGCCCTGAGGGGTCGGCTACTGCAGCCGTCGTCATCCATCTGAACTACTGGGACGGCTTCCTCATCCCCCTCATGATCGCCTAAGCCAAGCAGTTATATTAACCCTCAGCTCACAAAAATTACCTCGGGTAATTTATCATGGAAAAACCCAGAGGGGAGGAGGGGGCGGCGACGACCCTACACAGGCATAGAAATATCAACCCAGGTAATTTCCGGTGAAGAATAGTGGATGAGGTTTAAACGTTAGGGGGTCTTCCTACGATCGAGAACCCATGGGGCCTCTACCTCTTCGACCCTCCACTTCGGTCTTACGAAGCTCTCCTCGACCTTAAGGGTTAAGCCGCTCTCATAGGCTAAGACACCGGTCCAGGCTATCATGACGCCGTTATCTGTCGCATACCTCGGTGGAACAACGTGTAGGGTAGCGTCGTGAAGCCTAACCATGCTCTCAAGCATCTCCCTTATACGCTTGTTACGGGCAAACCCCCCGGTTAGGAGAAGCTCGCGTTTACCCGTCTGAGCTAGCCCCCTCTCAGCTACCTCGACGACCATGGCTAAACCCGTCTCCTGAAGACTATAACACAGGTCCTCCAAAGAAGCACCCCCCTCCCTAAATTTCCTCAACGCGGCCGTGAGTAGGCCTGAAAACTGGAGGTCCATACCCTTGACCGTGTAGGGGAGGGGTATGTAGTTCCTACCCTTCTCAGCCACCCTATCGAAAGCCGGACCAGGCCAGGGGCTTTCAGGGTCGACTATCCCGACCTCCCTGGCGAACACGTCTATACAGTTCGCCAACGTTATGTCAAGCGTCTCGCCGAAGACGCGGTAGCGCCCATCCTCGTAGCCTAGAAGCTGCGTAGTACCGCCGCTTAGGATCAGTATAAGCGGGTCTTCTGCCCCGGTTATAAGCTTCCCGACCTCTATATGGGCGACCAGATGGTTAACACCTACCAGGGGCTTATCGAGGTATACCGCTAAAGCCCTAGCCACCGTAGCCGCGGTCCTAAGACAAGGCCCTAGACCCGGCCCCTGCGAGAACGCTATGACATCTATATCCTTAGGCTCTACACGCGCCTTGTCTAATGCCTCCCTGAGGACCTTGGCGGCGACCCTACTGTGGTGTTGCGACGCCTCCCTAGGGTGTATACCCCTCCCAGACGGGGGGATATACGACGATTTAGCCTCGCCGAGTATCTCACCGTCAGACGAGACGACCCCGACCCCGAAGGTGTGGGCCGTACCTTCTATACCGAGGCATAGAAGCTTCTTCATGACGTTTCCGAGAGGGAAAGCTAGGCTTCATCCGATTTAAACGTTAAAGTTTAAAAGATGAACCCACGGCATTACCGGATGTATCTTCATCGATTCGTCAAGCCATGGAGGTGCCGACTTGACTCTGATAAATCCATCTCTCAAGCTCGACATGCGTGAAAGGTTTCTGAGGGTCTACAGGTACATGGAGGTCGACCATATACCGGACGTGGAGTTCGGATACTGGGACGCCACCCTGCTCAGATGGCACCGTGAAGGACTACCCAGCTGGGTTACCGACAACCGTAAGGCCGATGAATATTTCGGCTTCGAAGCCTGGTACTGGTTTAAGGTCCCTGTGATAATACCTTTCAAGCCGTTCGAGGAGAGGATCCTCGAAGACCGCGGCGAGACCGTGTTGAAGATAGACAGCCGCGGGGTCGTGTGTCTCGATTTTAAGAACCCTAGGTATGGTACTTCGATCCCGAAGTTTGTGAGCTTCCCTGTTAAAGACTGGGATAGCTGGGAGTCCTACAAGGAGCGGTTCGACCTAGACGGGATAAGGCTTCCGGACAACTGGGAGTCTCTGAAAGCCGAGTTCGAGAACCGCGACTACCCGCTAGGCGTCGACGCGGGTGGATACTTCGGGTGGGCTAGAGACCTTATGGGTCTAGAGGCGTTGTGCAAGGCCTTCTACACACAGCCCGAGCTTATTAGGGACATGTTCGAGTTCCGGACCGAGATGACTCTCAGAGCACTTAGGCTCGTCCTGAAAGAGGTTAAGGTCGACTACGCTAGCTGGTGGGAGGACATGTGCTACAACCGTGGACCGCTGATATCTCCACGGTTATTCAGGGAGTTCATGGTTCCGCAATACAAGCGTGTGACCGGGCTTCTCAGGGAGCATGGGTGCTGGCTGAACATAGTCGACTGCGACGGAGATATAAGACAGCTCATACCGCTGTGGCTTGAAGCCGGTATAAACTGCTTCTTCCCCCTAGAGGTCAGGGCAGGCTCAGACCCGGTGGCGATCAGAGAGCAGTACGGGCGTAAAGCCCTCCTCATGGGTGGGGTAGATAAAACGGCTTTGATAAGGGGCGGTAAAGCCATAGACGAGGAGCTTAGACGGGTTAAACCCGTCGTCGAAGACGGAGGGTATATACCGCATGTAGACCATAGGGTTCCGGCAGACGTATCCTACGAAAACTACCTATATTATCTTAAAAGAAAGAGGCAGCTTATAGGAGTCTACAGGAGCTAACTGGATGAAGCTGTCTCGCCTGTTAAGAGACCCGACGAGCTTCTTCGATACGGTCAGAGGGGAGGATTGGAGACTGGCTTTCAAATTCTTCCTAAAAATCACGGCGGCCCTATCGGCCGCTACACCGGTGGTAAACTACCTCGGGGTTGAAAGCACCGATTTCTCCTGACGGCTTTAGGAAGACCAACATTTAAGCCGCTAAAGCGATAGATGCCTCTATGTGAAGCTTAAGGTCGGTGTCGTAGGTTTAAGACGCGGTAGAGTCTACGTGGACGTTTTCAAACGTCTCCCCGAAACCGAGGTCGTCGCCGTTTGCGACCTCGACCAGTCCCTAGCCGAGGGGACGGCTCAGGAGTTTAAGGTCCCCGCCTACTTCACGGATTACAGGGATATGCTCGACCATGGGGTCGACGTCGCCGTTGTATGCACACCCGCACCCCTGCATGCGGCTCAGTCGATAGAGGCCATGAAGAGAGGGATCCACGTCTTATCTGAGGTCCCGGCTGCCTACACGCTAGAGGAGTGCTCTCAGCTAGCCGAGACGGTCGAGAAGACCGGTGTGAAATATATGATGGCTGAAAACTATATATTCCTCCCCTATATGGAGACCATAAGCCGGGTCGTTAACGGCGGTCTGATAGGTAGGCCCATCTACGTGGAGGGTGAATACGTTCACGACTGCCGTTACCTCATGAGGGACGATAAGGGTGGGCTTACGTGGAGGGCTAGGCTTCCGCCGATCCAATACTGTACGCATAACCTCGGACCCATATTACGCATCCTAGACGATAGGTGTAAGATAGCCGTGGGTATGCACACAGGCTGCAACGTGGCGCCGGAGCTAAAGGCCATAGACCTTGAAGTAGGGCTTTTCAAAACCGTTAAAGGCGTGGTCGTTAAGGTTCTAAACGGCTTCTCAGTAGCCAGGGAGCCCATGCTAGTCTGGTTCGTCGTCTACGGTACCAAAGGCGTGGTCGAGGGGCCGAGGTGTGGATGGGATGGCTTCAAGCTCTACATCGAAGCTCTCGGTATGGGCGACATGGCTAGGATAAGCCCCTCAACCCGTTATAGGGCGCCTGAGATACCTGGAGGGCACGGCTCGAGCGAGTACATCCTCGCCAGAGGGTTCGTCAGAAGCATCCTAGAAGACTCCAAGCCTCCGATAGACGTCTACGAGGCTCTAGACTACACGGCGCCGGGTATATGCGCCCACCTATCCGCCGAGATGGGTGGAAAACCGGTCGAGGTCCCAGACTTCAGGAAAACCTAGCCCCCTCGCCTCCGAGGCAAAACCCTTTTAGAACCCATAGCCCCCTACTTAGGTCGGTGAAACGTTGTCTCTAATCCTCAGGAACGGTCTGGTAGTCACTCCCAAGGGGGTCTTCAAGAGGGATATCGCGGTTAAGAACGGCTACATAGCCGAGGTAAGCCCCTCGATAGAGGCTAGGGGGGAGGTTCTAGACTGCGACGGATGCTACGTCGTCCCAGGGTTTAGGGAGCAGCATATGCACGACATAAACGGGCTGACCAAGCACCCAGACGACCCCGAAAGGGTGGGGAGGGTCGCTAAGGCCCTGATAGCCCACGGCGTCACGGCCTTCAACCTGGCCACGAGCGCCATGCCGATGGAGGAGCTGCTGACCTACCTTAAGACTTGTAAGGCGTATATGGGATCCGAGGAGAACGGTGTGGAAGGCGCGAGGCTTGAAGGCGCATACGTGGAGGGTACGTTCATAAACAGGGCTTGCGCAGGAGCTCAGCCTCCAGACTTCATAGTTCACCCAGACGAGCCTGAAGCCAAAGATATGCTGGACTCTATGCTCGAGACCGGGGCTGTTAAGCTTGTGAACATCGTCCCAGACTTCGGGACTGAGCTCATAGCTTACGCGGTCTCCAAGGGGGTTATAGTCGGCTGCGGCCACACGAGAGCCCCGGCTAGGCTCGTCGAGGAGGCTTTCGGCAAGGGGTTGAGGTTCATAGTTCACATGACCAACGGAGCTATGGGTCAGTCCTTCAAACCCTTCGACGGGGGTGGAGCCTACGAGGCTGCTTTAACGCTCCCCCTCTATGTCGAGCTTATAACAGACGGCTACCACGTCGACTTCAGGTACGTCTCTGATATAATCGAGAGGAGGATTCGGAAGGGTCGGATGCACGAGGTCGTAGCGGTCACGGATCAGGCTTTCCCGATAAGGAGTGAAATCCCCAGAGGCGAGTTCAGGTTCTTCTCGACCGTATGCTTCAAGCATCCGACCGAAGAAGTGCTCGTGACCAGGGGCTACCTCGACGAGTCTGGAGCCGTTAGACCTGTTCCGCCGAACACGCTGTGTTCAAGCCTACTGACCATGGACCGGGCCTTCCAGAACTTGGTCAACATGTTCACGGTGAGGCATTCGGGTTTCATGATCGACGTCGAGGCCCGGAGCCTAGAAGAGGCTGTGTGGATTACTTCGCAGTTCACCTCGACCAACTCGGCTAGGCTGGAGGGTTTAGCCGACAGGGGAGTCGTAGAGGAGGGTAAGGTTGCAGACCTAACCGTGCTGAGGGTCGAGGGTGAGCCTGGCTGCTATAAGGTTAAGGTGGAGGCAACCGTAGTCGGAGGGAACCTATTCAGACTCTAACTTTATGCGTTACCTTTAAGAGTGATCTCTACGTTAGTGAAAGAGCGTAGTCTCTGTGAGGGAGGTCGTAAAGGTTTGCGTCTTAAACCTGTTGAAGAGGTCGATGTCACGAGGGCCATAGTCGAGGCGGCCGCTGAGAGGCTCAGAGACATAGCTGAGGTAGACGTGGTGGTCGTGGGGGCGGGGCCGTCAGGCCTCACGGCGGCTAAGTACCTGGCCTCGAAGGGCTTCAAGACGGTCGTCTTGGAGCGTAGGCTCACGTTCGGCGGCGGTATAGGGGGTGGGGGTATGCAGCTTCCCGCGGTGGTCGTTCAGGAGCCGGCTGACGCTTTACTCAGAGAAGTGGGTTGCCGGCTTACCCCATACCACTTCCGGAGACATCTATACCTCGTAGACCCTGCTGAGATGATGGCTAAGCTGGCGACTGCGGCCATAGACGCTGGTGCGAGGATAATCCTAGGTATGACGGTCGAGGACCTAGTCTTCAGAACGTTTAACGGTAAGCCTAGGGTCAAAGGGGTCGTCGTCCAGTGGAGCTCCATAGTTCTATCGGGTCTACACGTAGACCCCATGGCCCTGAAAGCCGACGCCGTGGTCGACTGTACAGGGCATGAAGCCGAGGTTTTAACGTTGGCCGCTAAGAAGATGCCTTCTCTAGGCATCGAGGTCTGGGGTGAATCATCCATGTGGGCTTCGAGGGGCGAGGAGCTTGTAGTCGAGAAAACAGGCATGGTGTGTCCGGGGCTCTACGCCGCGGGGATGGCGGTCGCCGCCCTGTATGGGCTGCCGAGGATGGGCCCCGTGTTCGGCGGGATGCTCATGTCGGGTAAGAAGATAGCCGACGTGGTAGAGTCTACGCTTAAAAAGCGTCTTTAAACCCTTTGTATAAAGACTTCACTCCCCCTCGGATATTACTACCGTTGATATTTCTATGCCTGTGTAGGGTTGTCTCTGCCCCCTCCTCCCCTCTAGGTTTTTTCCATGATAAATTACCCGAGGTAATATCGCGGCCCTTGGTTATCTCAACAACCTTCATGCGGCTAAAATCTATATTTATCATAGGTCCTAACGTTTAGGAGGATGCTTATGTCTGGGCTATTGGATGAGCTTAGGAGCCGGATGAAGAACATTCCGGTCGTAGATATCCATACCCATATAAATCCTGAGGAGCCTTGGGCCGAGGAGCCTGAAACAATCCTACTGTACCACTATATAGTCACAGAACTGGCTACGGCAGGGGTTTCTAGAGACGTTTTAGAGCGAAGGGATATGTCTAAAGTTCTGAGAAACATGAGGCTTATAAGAAACACCTCGACCTACTGGTGCTTGCTCAAGATACTGAAAGACCTCTACGGGCTCGACGAGGACTATTTGACCCCTGAGCGGTGGAAGGAGACCAGAGAAGCCATGATAGCTGTATCTAAGAAGTCGGACTGGGTTCGGCAGGTTCTGGAGAAGGCTGGAGTTAAGAAGGCCTTCATAACCATGGACTATGCGTCTCCGATACCCAGCTACGACCGAGACCTATTCGTAGGTGGTCTCAGGGTCGACCCTCTGATAAGCCGGATATCCAAGGCGAGCCTCGACCGGCTGGGCGAGAGGACCGGTATAGAAGTGAGCACACCTGAGGGGCTAAGCGACGCCCTAGCCAAGCTATTCGATGTTTTCCGTGGACACATAAGGACCGTGACCGTAAGCCTTCAGCCCGAAGACGTGTTCAAGCCACCCGACCGGTTCGAGACCGGAGAAGCTCTAAGACGCATGTACTCAGACCTACCTCTCAGGGAAGAAGACGTTAGAGCCATATCGTCCTACGTCGTCCACGAGATGCTGAGGCTCTGTAAGGAGAACGACCTGGTCTTCCAGCTGATGCTCGGCGTGAGAAGGCCTGTTCCAGGGGCTTCCCCACCGGACTACGCGATAGTCGTGCATGAAAAAGAGGCTTTGACTAACTACTGTAGAAACCTCTTCAGCCGGTTCAGGGAGGTTAGGTTCGACCTCATAGTGGCCTGTGAGCTGCAGACCCACGAGGTCGCGGTGGTGGCTAAGAACTACCCGAACGTCTACTTCTCAGGGTTCTGGTGGTACAGCTTCTACCCGTCGATCATAAGGAGAAGCCTAACCGAGAGGCTTCAGATTCTCCCACGGAACAAGGTCTGCGGGTTCTTCAGCGACGCATACGTCGTGGAGTGGATCTACGGTAAGCTATGCCTAGTCAAGGAGCAGATCGCCCACGTGCTAGCCGAGATGGTCGAACAAGGCTACTATAGTAGAGAACTCGCATACGAGTTGGCCGAAGACCTACTATACAGAAACCCCGTCGAGATCTATAAGCTCTAACATCTCCTAGTCTAGAAATAGGTTCAGCCGTTTAAGGGATGTTACGGGTTCTAACCCTGATTCGAACTTTTCCTTTCATATTCTGTGTATCCGCATCCTCCGCAAGCCCATCTAGGGATGGGTGTTAGATGGTGAGCCATGAACTTCCCGCATCTAGGGCATTTTCTACCCTTGAACTTGATGGAGCCTGTTTTATAGTCTATCTCGTAGAGCTTCCAGAGCTTCTTCGGTTCTTTACCCATCCTCAACGCGCCTCCTTAAGCTTAGCCCTCTCCTCAGGTGGGAGGTTTTTGACGTAGATATGCCTCGGAACCAGATATTTAACGTTTTCAGGGTTCTCGTATATGTGGCATATACCCTCTGAAACGTTCATCCCCGTCTTCGTCACAAGCCGGAGTATGAATAAACGGTCTAGGTCGACGTTGAACATCTCCCTCAAAGCCTGCCTAACCTTAAACCTCTCAGGCGTAGCAGACCCTGGATGCTTAACCTGAAACCTAACCTCCCGCCTCTCCAGAAGGGGATTGTAGAACTCCTCTAAAACCTCTATATCCATACCCCCGGCTCTAAAAAAGAGAAAGAGCCTTATATTTTAACTTACCGGATGGAGATGACGCTTGCCCGACGCATACTACCGTCCCCAAGCTACGAAGGTCACCCTCCTACTCAGCTCCCTAGGCACGTAGAGCGGCCGGAAAGGCATCCCCCTACACCTAGACCTTACCTCCTCGGCAAGCTCCTCCACGGTCATCTCCTTCATGTAATCCTCCTTCAGGGTCGACTTATCTCTAATAACCACCGGTAGCCTGTTCGTCTCGACCTCCCTGTCGCCTACGACCACTATGAACGGGACCCACCGAGTCTTGGCATCTCTAACCTTTCTAGCGACCGATAGCTCACGGTCGTCCACGCCAACTCTAACCCTAGACTTCTCTAGGAAATCGGCTATCTCCATACACTTAGCGACGTGCCTCTCCGCCACAGGGATCAGCCTGACCTGTTCAGGTGAAAGCCAGACGGGTAGCATGGGTGGTCTACCCTCCTCCTCCATCCTAGCCGCGACCTCCAGCAACGCGTATAGTGTACGTTCTATGCTCCCGAACGACGAAGCGTGGAGTATTATGCATGGGTGCTTCTTACCGTCCTCGCCTACATACATGATCTTAAACCTCTCACCGTTCTTGATGTCGTACTGTACCGTGGATATCTGGACGTTCGCCTCGTCGGCGCCTATCACCTGATACTCGTTCTTTATGGCGAAGTAGTGGCTCATCTCGCGGCTGAGCTTGAAGAAAGCCGGAACACCCATCTTGACCGTAAGGTTTCTAAGCCAATCCTTGTTCTCCTCGTAGAACCATTCAACACCCTCCCAGCCCAAGACCCAGGAGCCAGGGGCGATCATATTCATGAGGTCTCTAAACAGGAAACAAAGCTTCTCGAACTCCCTCCTAGCCTGCTCCTCGTCCCTGCAGAAGCAATGCTGGTCGGTCATCGTGAAGCTTCTGAGCCTACGTAGACCCACGACCTCACCGCTCTTCTCCCTACGGAAACACTGAACCTCCTCGTATATCTTGACGGGTAGGTGCCTATAGCTGAAGAGCGTCTTCTGCATGAACGGGAAGGCCCCTGGGTCTGAGGCGAACCTCAAGACAAAGTTTTCACCACCATAGCTCATACGGTAGTCTCTCTCGTGGAACTCGCCCATGAGCTCCCGGATCTCCTTGACGCTCTCCCGGTATATCAGGGGGTTCTGAACCTTCATAGCGCCCCATGGAAGAGCGACCTTGAACATAGCGTAGTCCTTCACCAAATCGGCTATCAGCACACCGTTCGGGTAGAACTTCATGTTTCCGACATCGCTCTCCGGGCAGTAGTCCACGAGCTCTAGACGACGCATATACTCTATATGCTTAGGCGTTTTCTTAGGCGGGTTACCCTCGACCTCGTTCCGGACGAAAATCGCCAAGAGCCTGTAGACCGGGTCCTTCTTCCCGAAAACCGGGCAGCTCCTCCAATCGCTTGGATCGAGCTCATAGACCTTCCCGTCGATGTCTATGACCAAGAACCTGTGGAACTCCCTGGTCTTAGGCGTGGGCTTCTCAGCCTCTTCGACCTCGACGGTCTCGGCCGTTATGCTCCTAGAGAGCTCGGCAAGCGGGTGACCTTTACAGCTGAGTTTGAAGCTCTTGTACCACCCGAACGGGCTTCTATGCGTCTCGAAGCCTTCTCTCCTAAGCGCATCCTCAAACATCTGTAGAACCCTGAGCGCGTCCCCTGGGTTTGCGAGGTCGCTGCTGAGATGCGCATAGGGGTATACGAGAACCCTTCCGACACTGAGTTTTGAGGCGACCTCCTTAACGCTCGCCACGGCGTTGCCGACGACGGCTTCCTTGGCTTCGACATCCCCCTTCTCGACGGTCGTGAAGACGACCAAAACCTCCTCGAATACGCCCTCACGCATATCATCAGTCAAAGGCTCAGCCATATCGACGGCTCTACCGGTAACCCTATACTCGAAGCCATCGGCATGTATCAGGAGAAGCTTCAAGCCTCTATTCCTCCCACAGGGAATCCATGGTAACCTAATCTTAAATCGTTTTAAGCTTTACCCTGATTTAAAGCTAGAATTAGAGAGTAGAATAGGCTATGATGATCCATCTATAAGGCTATCCGCGTCTACATCTCCTCCATACTTACGACTACGTCGACCCTCTTCTCGATCCTATCGATCTTACCGTCTCGTATCCACACGATCCTATCCGAGACGTCGATCATCTTAAGGTCGTGCGTGGCCGTGAATATGGTCACACCCTTCTCCTTGTTGAGGTTTCTTAGCATGGTTATGATCTCAAGCCCGGTGTGCAGGTCTAGGTTCCCGGTAGGCTCGTCCGCCAACACTATGACGGGGTCGTTGGCCAAAGCCCTTGCGATAGCGACCCTCTGCTGCTGGCCGCCTGAAAGCTCGGCGGGCTTGTGGTGGAGCCTGTCACCCAACCCTACCTTGGTAAGAAGCTCTATAGCCCTTCTGAGCCTCTCCTCCCTCGGGACACCTGCGAATATCATAGGCAGCGTAACGTTCTCAAGGGCCGTCAGAACAGGTATCAGGTTGAACGTCTGGAAGATATACCCTATCTTACGGCATCTAAGCCATGCAAGCTCATAGGCGTCGAGCTTAGATATGTCGACCTCGTCTATGTAAACCCTACCCCTCGTAGGCCTATCCAAACCTCCGATCATGTTGAAGAGCGTGGTCTTACCGCTGCCGGAGGGGCCCATGATCGATAGGTACTCACCTCGCCTGATCCTCAGGTTTATGCCGTCTAGAGCCTTAACTACGACTTCACCCATCTGGTAATATTTAGCAAGGTCCTCGGTCTCGACGGTGTATTCATACCTCATGATACCACCATCAACCTGTAAAAGAGGGGCTGAGCAGATAAAAGGTTAACGGTTTTCTACAGCTCAAACCTGAGGGCGTCTGCCGGGTCCATACTGGCGGCGTAGTAAGCGGGATATATCGTGGCACCCACGGTTAAGACCATAGCTATCAAAACCCCCTCACCGATCCTAAGGGCGTAGCTTCCCAACAGCGCCGGGTTGAACAGGATAGCCGCGTGTTCACCTACGTAGATAAGCAGGCCGGTTACCCAGCCTATCACCGCACCCATGACACCGCCTATTATCCCTATCAGAGAAGACTCTATCAGGAATATCATCAGTATGTGGCTGTCCATCGCTCCGAGACACTTCATAGTACCTATCTCCCGTGTCCTCTCCGTGACCGCCATGAGCATCGAGTTCAAGATACCGACGGCGCATACTATGAGCGATATTATAGCCATCCAGAACTGGTAGCTTCTAGCAGCCTCAGAGCCTCCGTATATGAAGATCATTATGTCGGACATGGTCCTGAGACCTACGTAGAACGCCACGCCGAGGACTATGGATATCGCGGTTATAAGCGCCCTGGTGAAACGCTTCCTTATACTCTCGACACTGAACCTAAAGGCTTCGCTGATAGGAAACCTAACCTCTCGCCTAGCCTCTCCAACAGCTCCGCTCATATGGGGTCAAGACTTTATAGACAAGTATGCTTTTAAATTTTATCACAGAGACGTGAGGTTTTAAGGTAATATTAAAGAGACGGAGAAGATTCATCAAGGGGATGAGATGAACGGTTGGTTTGATGTCATACCCGTCTTCGTATGGATAGCCGTAGCCTTCGCCGCCGTAGTCTACCTAGCCCTGGTCTACACGTCTAAGGGGGAGGATTAGCTTAAGGCATGTCCTTCAAGGGGATCTCCGAGCCTCTGCTCAGGGCTTTAAGGGAGGTTGGCTTAGAGAAGCCTACGCCTATCCAGGAGAAGGCGATACCGCCTATACTGTCGGGTAAGAACGTTCTGATCGTCGCCCCGACCGGATACGGTAAGACGGAGGCCGCGGTGATCCCCATACTAGAGGCGTACCTGAGGCTTAGGGAGAAACCCGACGGGATAGCCATCCTATACATAACGCCTCTCAGGGCTTTGAACAGAGACATCTTGAGAAGGCTTAGGGTGCTGTGCACCAGGGTCGGTTTAGAGGTCGATGTCAGACACGGAGACACAGACGCCCGGGTCAGGAGAAGGCAGTCTCTGAAGCCTCCGAAGATGCTTATAACGACCCCTGAGACGCTTCAGGCGATCCTGCCTGGGAGGAGGATGAGGAGGCATTTCGAAAGCCTGAGGTGGGTCGTCGTCGACGAGGTTCATGAGCTACTCGAGAGTAAGCGGGGTATCCAGCTGACCGTCGCGTTGGAGAGGCTTAAAGCCCTTCGTAGATCGAGGCTTCAGATAATCGGCATATCGGCTACGGTCGCAGACCCGGAGACCGCCGCGAGGTTCATAGGTGGACCCGACCCCGTCGAACCGGTGGTGCTGGAGGAGTCTAGGGAGGTCAGGGTGGTGGTGGATAACCCTAAGGCTTTGGACGAGGATTTCAAGAGGTCTTCGAGCCTGGCTCTACCGGCTGACGCGGTAGCCCGGATGAGGGTGATAGGGGAGCTGGCGGGTAAAACGTCTGTACTCGTATTCACGAACACCAGGGAGCACTCGGAGGTCTTAGCCTCCAGGCTGAGGGCTTTAACCCCTGAGCTCAACATAGATGTACACCACGGCTCTTTGTCCAGGGAGGTCAGGAGGGAGGCTGAGGAGAGGATCAGGGAGGGTGTGTCCAACGCTTTGATATGCACGAGTAGCATGGAGCTTGGGGTCGACATAGGCATTCTGGACACGGTCGTCCAGTACATGTCCCCGAGACAGGTGGTCAGGCTCGTCCACAGGATAGGTAGAAGCGGGCATGGCCTAGACAGGGTGAGCCGAGGACTCATACTTACGGCTTCCCCTGAGGACTCGATGGAGGCCGCTGTGATAGCTAGGAGGATGCTCCTGCATCTTTTGGAGAATCCGAGGATCCACGAGTCTGCCTTAGACGTCCTAGCCCACCAGATAGCCGGGCTGGTTCTAGACTTCAGAGAGATAGGTGTGAGGGAGGCGTATGAGATCGTCAAGAGGGCTTATCCGTATAGGAGGCTGGGGTGGGAGGATTTTGTGAAAACAGTGGAGCTTATGGTCGAGCTTAGAACCGTAAACCTCGTCAGGGATAGGCTGAGAGCCACCTGGAGGACCCATAGATACTATTACGAGAACCTATCCACGATACCAGATGTCAAGCACTACAGGGTTAAGAACGTCTTAGACGGCAGGGTGGTCGGGATATTGGACCAAGAGTTCGTAGGCGAAAGAGGCGAGCCGGGGCTCGTGTTCATCATGAAGGGTCAGACGTGGAGGATCCTGAGCGTGGACCACGAGAACCTCGTAGTGAACGTCGAACCCTCCACCGAGGTTATAGGAGCCGTCCCGTCGTGGGAGAGGGAGCTCATACCGGTCTCGATGGAGGTCGCCGAGGAGGTCTACAGGGTCCTAGCGGAGATAGCTAGGGAGCTTAAACACGGCGGAGACCCCTTGAAACCGCTGGCCGCGTATAACCTGACGGAGGAGGCTAGGAGTAGGATCTTAGAATACGTGAAAGAGCAGCTCGACAGGGGGTTCCCCGTCCCAAGCCCGGATAGGATACTCGTAGAAGCCTTCAGAGACGTCGTGGTTCTCCACACCCCGTTCGGAGACCTGGTCAACAGGGCCTTGGCGCTCGCCCTGACCGCTCTGCTAAGCAACAGACTCGGATACGCCGTCGGTTTCCAGACAGACCAGTATAGGATATGCCTCATAGGGGTGTCTGGTTTAACATCTGAGGATGTCGCCAGAGAGCTTAGAAGTCTTAAAGCCGAGGAGCTCCCCCTCCTGCTCGAATCCACGCTACCTGAGACCGGTTTGTTCGCCTGGAGGCTATGGCACGTGGCCGTCAGGTTCGGTATAGTGGCTAGGGGGGCGAACTACAGCGTGTCGAGGGTCAGAGCCCTGGTCGAAACCTACAGGGATACACCGGTCTTCGAGGAGGCCCTGAG
>Ga0180302_10000297_pt1 | contig 20724 bp, 18 predicted proteins | sample GuaBasSediGuay17_FD_121794 | JGI IMG/M metagenome (GOLD analysis project Ga0180302, IMG submission 121794) | Subseafloor sediment microbial communities from Guaymas Basin, Gulf of California, Mexico - Guay17, Core 4571-4, 12-15 cm | ecosystem: Environmental > Aquatic > Marine > Hydrothermal... | reverse complement strand
TCTAATTATAGAAATGGTAAAAATTAATTAAAAGATGATTCAATGATCATAATCCTAAGATTCTTTTAACTAACTCACTCTTTAACAGAACAATCCTCTTATGAACTTCATTAGAGAGAAGAGTTTAAGATGTGCCCCATACTTATAAAATGGGAAAACCATTTATATATAGGTGGGAAGTTGGAACTTATTCTTAAAATTGACGATAGAGGAAGAATTTTAATTCCAATTTCCATTAGGAGAAAGCTTAACTTAAAACGCGTTGTTAAAGTGCGTGTTGAAAGAGAGAGATTAATAATAGAACCCTTTAAAGACCCTACAGAGGCTTTAACCCAAACCGTTGTAAGAGGAACTACTGATGTAGAAAAAGAAATTGCTAAATTAAGGAAAACAGCCGAGAAAGAGGGATTGAAGAGGGTTAAAGAAAGATGGTCCTAATAGAGACCGACATTATAATAGCATTAGCGTCTAAGACTGATAGACACCATGAAGATGTTAAGAAGTTATTAGATAAGTTAGCGTCAGTGAAGCTATCTCCCTATTCTCTCATTGAGTTAGACTTACTAATAACATCTCACAGTTTAGTAGTTAAAATACCCGACTTTTATCAGGTATTGGATGATACGCTAAGGTATTATGATATTTCAATATTAACGCCTAGTTTTTCTCACTTTACAAAAGCTTGGGACCTTAGAGACAGATATAATCTCACTTTCTTTGATAGTCTCCATGCAGCTACAGCATTGGAGGAGGAGGAAACCTTAGTGAGCTATGATAGGACGTATACTAAAATTAAGGAACTAAAATATAGGCATCCTTCATCGCTTTTGTAAATATTTTATTCTTAAGAATCTCTCGTGAATCATTCGCTCAGCAATACAGTCATACACTTTGTTAGAATTCACTCCTTCTCCAGAACCTCAATTACTAAATACCCTTTGGCTTATTCCTTTCACAATTTAAGAATTCATTACCTAATAGGTTCTCTTTTAAAGATTTATGACATGGAATAAAATTTAGGAGTCAATTGAATAGCTTAACAATACTAACTCGACGTTCGTGCTTTACTTAGGAGTTTATAACATTGAGTGCCTCTTAGAGTATTAAGGGCTAACGCTCTCTTGCAATTTTTCCTCGCCAACTCTATGAACTTTCTTAACTTTTCAATGCTAGTATTGGGAGTTGTGGGGCTACCAGTAAACACCATGAATTTACCACTCCTCCCAACGTTTATCTGCCTTCTTAACTCACACTCTATAACACTCATTGTTCCTTAATCCATACTGAATCTATATTGCCCAGTATACAACACCTACCCTTGACAACCTCATGAACCCACTCAATATCAATATTAAATCCTTTCTTGCTTTCTTCAAGCGAAATGGCGTCTGGTCCTACGTTAATTAAATCTTCAAGTCTGTCACTCACATCGCCACAGAAATAATACACAGTTTTCAGTCCAAGGCATTTACACTTATTAATTAGTCTACTAACATACGGCTTAGAGTACTTCCTGAAGGGTTCTAAGGAAATTACATCACGAGATGTTAGACACTCTTCAATGAATACTCCATTTACTCCTATTGAGTTTAAAGTTTTAATAAGTTCTATATTCCTCTTAAGAATCCTCTCAGCTACACAAGTCAGTAGGCTGGGATTTCTATAAAGATATAGCAGAACCTTGGGAAATCCTATACACACATAGGTGGCCCATAAAGGAGACGGGATATTCATGAAAGTGAAGTACTCTTCACCAAATACCTTTGTCACAACTTCAGCGTTATCCAGTACTCCGCTCTCTAGGATCTCTTCCTCTTACGACATCTATCAGTTTGTAAACTTCCTCTCTACTAGCTATTCCCAAACCATTTAACGATTCATGTTTGCCCCCACAGGAGGCTTGAATATGACTTCCCCATTACCTAATACAACTCTATCTCCCTCTACTCTAGCCCCCTCTCGCTTATACTCTACCAAAGATACAAATAGTTGAATTCAGTCTATGGGTACCTTGTGTAAAAAGTCCTTGTACACTTTTAAGACTCTTTTTGAGTCTCCTAATAGAAATACCCACCATGGCTCTTTGGTTATATCCTTCCAATGATCTCTTAAAAAGATGCTAATGTAGGGAAATACTACTGGAAAGTCTGTTTCGAGTCCTTCCTCTAAGACAGCTAATACTCGATCTTCTCCCTTCATGAGTTATCATAAGATTAAGTAAATTTAGGGATACTAATCTTTACTCCTCGTTGACTTTCACTTAAAGAACAAAGGGTATTTTTATGAAAGTATACTCAACTACTAGGTTAGACTACAAATTGAGGTTATCCCTATGGATGACGTAGAAAGAGCCATTAGTTTCATAGTTGAGCAGTTAGGAACATCAAGAGAAGAGGCTAAAAAGTTATTACACAGGTACATATGTAAAGGGCTTTGTGATTGGTACAGAAAAAGAGGTAAGTTAACAGAATTTTCGTCTGTTACTATAACAGAGAGACAAACCGAAGTACTAAGAATAGCTCTTGAAAAGTTCGTTCTGGGAGAGAGCGTAGAGGACAAAGTCAAGAGAGCTCATCAGTATCTATGTCCAGGAGAGCCCTGTTCTATCTAAACTATATTTTGTTTCCTACTATAATAGTAGACTATGATAGTAGAATGTAAGATTAGTAGTTCATGGTAGTAGGATTAAAATAGTTTGATTTTCATGGTATAAGCTAATGTACACGTTCAGCTTTACGGTGCTTAAAGTAGTTAAGCACAAAGCAACCTATAACTGCTAAGAGTAAAATTATTAAGCATGCTTGTGCGAACTCGAGTTGAGCGATTAATATTCTCATGCTTCGTGATAGGTTGCTGATTTGACTCTCAAGTTTCGCTATCTCTTCAACCTGCCTCTTCATAATACTCAATAATCTCTTATACTCTTGTTGTAACGATATTATACGACCACTAAATGGCATTCTCAATCGAAAAGAGCGCTCATATTGTTCCTGCCAGGTTCCAGTTACATGATTTCTCGACTTAATTACCACGAGATCTGAGCCCTTAAAGAAATAGATAACTCTGCTCTCTCCGTTCTCGATAAATCCGACATCGACAAAGATACACCCATATTTCTTATAGAGACTTTTAGAGTCTTTGTGAGGTAAATGAGTATGTCCATATATCCACAGGTCAATGTGATATTTACGTAAGACTTCTTCAAAGTTGTAACCTGGGTCATCTCTAAAATGTTCATGGTTCCAAGGCTGATGAGTTGCCACGACTATTATCTTATCTTGATTTTCGGCCACTACCTTACTAAACCAAGCGTAAGTAGACTCTTTTATCCCTGTATCACATTTGTCTGTACTAATGATTATGAAGAGTATGTTTCCGATTTTGAAAGTGTAGTTTAGTTGTGGGCAGATCTTCTTCTTATAATTCAGGATACCTACAGGATTGATATCTCCACTTCTATTCCACTCGTGATTCCCTGCAAGTACGTAGAAGTCGCTCCTAGGATGCGTTGATTCGTTCAATATACTTAGCCATAGCTGGTAGTCTGACTCCTCTGCATGCTCAGGTCCTTCGACTATATCTCCCACAACTATACTTATATGCCACAGGACCCCGTTCATGTCGCTAATAGCCTGACGCATTTTCTCAGGACCACGGCTCCACAGCTTCATATCCCCCCATGCCCATATAATTAAGTCTCCCTCCAGAAGGATAATATGCGAATACGTAAAGGATAACGGTAAGGTGATCAGCAGGAGTATTGAGAAGGTTATTATTACTGACCTCTTCAAGATATCACCTCGAGAGTAGTTCGGGATTAGTTAATATTTATATTCAATTGCTACTTCTTTCTCTAAAGCTATGGATTTAAGTGCAGCCTCACCTATGACTTGAGCTCTATATCCATCTATTTCATTGACAGTAGGCTTCAAGCCTTTTTGAACACAGCTTAGGAAATAAATATCTTCTCTCTTTACAGCGTTCCACTTTTCATATTCTACGAGTTGGTCATTGAGGAATATTTTACCTTCCTTTGCAATTAATGTCCCCTGAGATCCTACTATACCGAGGTCTCTAACTCTTGACTTGGAACATATGCTAGAAATTAAGGTAACTATAGAACTATTCCTCATCTTGAGGAGATAAACGATGTTATCTTCATAATCTGTGTCCTGTAAGACAAGTTTGTTAGATAGAGCAAATACTCTTGAAGGCTCACCTATAATCCATCGTATTAGGTCCACTTCATGAACTATTTGCTCGAATATTCCTGAACTAAACTCTCTTCTAAGCCTCCATGAGCCTACTCCTTTTCTAAAAGGTCCTCTTACATCAAAGAACCAGGCATTTACCACGCTTCCTATAGTGCCTTGATCTAAGAGCTCCTTAATTCTTGCATACAAGGGGTGAAATCTCAACACGAAGCCCATCATGAATATTATCCCGCTTTTATCAACAGTTTTAACTACTTGCTCGGCGTCATTGACATTCACAGACAATGGCTTTTCACAGAAGATGTGTTTCCCCTCTTCAGCTATTACTTCGATTAGGCTAGCATGTGTAAAGGGAGGTGTGCATATGAATACTGCGTCAACATGTTTCAAGAGCTCTTCAAGGCTCTGGAACTCGCGTATTCCAAGTCTCTGAGAGACTGTCTTCCTAATATCTTCTCTTATATCGTAGACTCCAACAAATTCACAGATTCCCTTGAGGATCATTGCATGATGTGCACCGACTCCTCCGACCCCTACTACTCCAACACTTACATTAAACATCATCAACCCATATTGCCCTTATGTCATAGGCTCTATTAGCTTTTTGTTCTTCCGTAAGTGATTTTAGTTTTGATATTCAAAATAGCTAATCGCTATGACGTGTACGTTTAACGAGAGAGTAGGATTATCAGTTTCAAGCTTGGCAAGATGCAATATACTTGAGTCTTTAAATGAAATCTGGTCTATGGGATTTAGAAGCACCATGGTGATGCCCTATGATAAGAGAGCTAAACACAGTCTAGGTCACTTTGCTACACTTAACTTTTATGATATCTCTGATAAGGAGAGAAAGTTGCTTAAGGAGTGCCTGAGCAAGTTCAGTCATGTTTCACTTCACCAATCCTGGGACTCTGACTGGAGGAGGTGGTTGGAGTGTGCAAGTTATATAGGGGCTGAAGTAGTAACTATTCACTCGAGCTTAGTGCCTCGTTCTCAAGCAGTTAAGCTGTTTAGAGAGATAGGAACCTGTGCTAGGGCTCTTGGTCTTAAAGTGGGAATTGAAAATGATGGTGATAGCGTCTTAAATTATTTAAGCCTCATTAAGAGAGTAAATCATCCCCTTGTAGGAGCAACGTTAGATGTAGGGCATTGCGCTTTCTTCCAAGAGGTGCTAGCTGTGAAGAACCTAAGTAGACGAAAGAGAATTCTAAATAATGTAATTTGTAATTTGATAAAGAAGTTAGGGTTGAAGTTGTTTCTGCTTCATGTGCATAATGTAGATCCTTTTAAATGGATAGACCATCGGTCGCTTCCTAGAGGGGCTATAAACTTCCATGCTGTTATAAAAGCACTTGTAGAAATAGAGTATGAAGGTTTCTTCATAATAGAGTTAGAAGAACCAGATAGTAGGGAAAAGGCTCTTGAATCAGGCAAGTTCTTAACGGAGTTGTTAAGTAACATTTAGTGATCCAAATTAACTTTAGTGAAAAGTTCTATTAAAGGCTTCGAGATATAAAAGGTAAGGATGATGAATGCACGTCAGGCCGATTCATGATGTAATTGGTCTTTGCTGACTAGTTATATTCTGTACATTTAGTTGTAATATATGGCAATATCTTAAACTATCCGTAATTATTAATCTCCAATTCGAAATTCCGATTTCTTCCAAGCCTCTTCACGTGTAGGTCTCTTGAGCCTAGCTAATCTACCATTAATGAAGCTCTTTATTAAGTCATCAGCGGACTTCTCATTTTTGCCACTCCATATCAGAATCCCGTGCCTTAGTAATATCGAAAAAGCTATTTCCCCTATATTTAGGGTGATTACATCAGTAATGCCACGCTTGTGTAGCATTTCTGCGATGTTAGCTCCTATTAAAAACTTCGATATTACATTCTTTCTTTCTGCTTTAACATAAGGATTTGTAATATACTCTACACTTACGAGCTCTTCGCTTTCTATTTTAACTACAGTGAAGTACTTAGCTCTACCGAAGTGCCTAGATAGTGGCTTACTTAAATTAGGTTCATCTTGTGGAAGAGCTAATATAAAATCTCTTCTCCTAGTCGGTTCCACTCTAACTATTACGTCCTCCACTTCTTCGTACTTAAACAATATATGTTCAATAATTTCACGTACAATACCATATGAGTCCTCTATAGTAATTAATGGATGTAATCTAATTGTAAGCTCTAAGAACATCACAGATCCAGCCCATCTAGCCTTAATGTCTATTACCTTAACATCCTCCTTAAGCCTCTCCACATCCAGCTTTATCTTATTTATTATCTCTTTATTCTTAGGGAGATCCAATAACGCAAAAAGGCTACTTTTACCAACTTCAATAGAAGTGGCTATCAGCCCTAGCCCTGCTATTGCTAACGTTAAGTAATAAATCCACATCATTGACGTTACGTAATAAAGGAAGAGACCTACTAGCACTGCTAAACTTTCAACTACGTCAATCGATGTATGCGTTACGTCAGCTCTTAAAGAGGGAGATCTTAGGATACTACTAGCCACCCTCTTCAAATACATCGATAATAAAATGAGAGGTATGGTAAGTGCTTGAGCTGCAAGCGGTTCAGCATTCAGAACTATGCTTTTCGAGGGTTCAAGTCCCTCGATTGTCATAGCAAAAGCAGAGTAGAGCGTTAAGATTGAGAGGATAAGAGCGATGAGATCTTCTATTTTAAACAAGCCATAGGGGAACCTCTTAGCATACTGTGAGTATATGACTAATAGAGCGATCACCACCATTACTGTCATTATAAAGTCAATAAGCATGTGAAGACCTTCTATCATTAACGCAGCTATTTTAAATAGCGATCCTACATAGAATCTGAGCGAGAATGCTACTAGAAGGAGTATTGTTGATGGTAATAAGTACTTAAGAGCAACTTCACGCGGATTTCTTTTACATTTAGTCCTCATGTTCATCTCGAAGTAATATAGCTAATTCGAAACTACTTGAGTACTTAATAATGGAGGTTGTTCTAAGCTAAGGTAGCACTTCATCTATCTCAACTGGTCTTCCTACTTTAGCCGACTTTAAAGCTGCTTCTAATGTAGCTTGAACCATTAACATCTCTTCGGGCTTTGTAATAGGTTCTTCTTTACCTAAAGCTACATTAATGAAATGTTTTAACTCTTCTATTAAGGGTTCTTCTTTGCCTACGTTTATCTTGGTGTCTATTAAGACTCCATTCTCTTCAGTGTAAACGGCAGATTCTTTATAATCTAGCCCTCCTTTATCTCCCATGATTATAACATTGAAGTCACCCTTAGCTATATGTCCAGCCCAACCTGCCTCTAGAATGAGCGTGGTGTCATTTTCCATCTTAATAAGCGCTACTGCCCAATCTTCTGTTTCAAAGGGTCCTCCTGGTACAGGCTTCCCCCAAGTCCCTTTTCCTAGGCCCTTAGGGCCTAGCTTAGCATAGGTTACCGCTGTGACTTCTTTAGTAGCGAAATTATTCGTTATCCACATGGCCAGGTCTAAGACATGTACGCCTATGTCATAAAGTGGTCCAGCTCCTGCTTGCTTCTTCCTCGTGAACCAACTCCCATACCCTGGTATGCCTGCTCTACGAATCATGTAAGCCTTAATCAAATAAGGATCTCCTATCATTCCTTTGAGAACATAGTCTCTGAAGATCTTGCTCAATTTCTTAAATCTGTATGTGAGTCCTATCAAGAGAGCTCTATTATATTTCTGACTAGCATCGAACATTTCCTTAACCTGTTTAGCTGTTATGGCTGGAGGTTTCTCGCAAAGGACATGTTTTCCCTCTTTAAGAGCTTCTATGGTCATCTCGTGATGAAGGTAATTGGGCGTTACAATCAAGACGGCGTCTATATCGTCTCTAGCTATCAGATCTCTGTAGTCTTTGTAGACGTTCTTTATCTTGAGGACGTCTCGAGCGTATTTAAGCTCCTTCTCGTCTATGTCACAAATAGCAACAACGCTGGCTCCGAGTTTTTTGAGAGTACTTACATGGATCTTGCCCATCGTTCCACATCCAATTACGCCTACTCGAATAGCGCTCATTTCTACCACGAGATTATATTAATTGACGTAACGTATATAATATCATTCTGGATATGTCATGAGGAGTGTATTGAAGAGTCTCCCTTGAGATTGTATATACTAGCGAAGCGTATATTTAAATTACCTTGTATTATTGATCTCATGACTACTAAACCAAACATAATACTCATAGTAATGGATGTCCAAAGAGCTTCTAATATTCACTGCTATGGCTATGAGAAGCTAACAACCCCAAATATAGATAGAATAGCTAAGGATGGAACAATATTCTTAAACTGTATTTCGCCAGCTGTTTGGACACTCCCCTCACATGCCTCCATGTTTACAGGGAGATACATCTACGGCCATGGTGTTGGAGCTAGTTATAACTATAAACCTATTGAGAAATACACTCTGACTGAGATCCTGAAGGCTAAAGGTTACAAAACAGTTGGATTTTGTAATAAAGGTCATTGGTGGGCTAGGTATGGAATAAGAGATGATAGAGGATTCGATGAGTTTTATGGAATCACCTTCTCTTCTGAGATAGAATGGATCGAAGTAGGTTCTAGTAAGACCATAAAGTTGGTTAAGAAATGGATTGAACAACATCATGATGATAAACCCTTCTTCATATTCATAAATTGCCTCGAGCCTCATCTACCCTATATACCGCCTGAGGAATATGTAAAGAAGTTCCTAGGCAACCTTAGCCTTGAAGAGATTAAGAAGCTTCAGCCTAATGTGTGGAAGGTTAGAATGGGGCTTGAGAAAATAGATCCTGAAAGATGGAGAAAGCTTAGAGCTCTCTATGATGGTGAGACAGCCTGCCTAGATGCAAGATTAGGTGAGCTCTTTGTCTATCTTGAGGAGAAGGATTTACTTGACAAGACATTGTTAGTAATTACTAGTGACCATGGAGACGAACAAGGTGAACACTATCCTCCACATATAGCTCATCAGCTTCACTTGTATCAGCCAGGGATACATGTACCTCTAATAGTAAGGTACCCTGACCTCTTCCCTCAAGGTAAGACTATTGACGATATCGTTCAAACGCTAGACATATTCGCAACAATACTAGACGTGTTATCTATAGACAACATCGACATATGGAGACAGAACCAAGGAGTTAGTCTCCTTAAAATAGTTAATGGGGAAGCTAAGAGATTCTTCGCTCTTTCAGAACATCAGAAGCCGTTGCTTTCGTTCGAAAGGATGATGAGAATAGACCCTAATTACGACTTCAGAAGATGGAATAGGTGGATCAAAGCACTAATAGTTGGCGATTATAAATATATATGGTCGTCTGATGGACGTGATGAGCTTTATAACTTAAAGAAAGATCCTCTTGAACAGAAGAACTTAGCGAATGAGGAAAAAGGCAAGGTTGAAGAAATGAGAAGACTCTTATCTCAAATCCTGAGCTCACTAGAGCACAGAGACCTAGGAGACATGTTGAAGGGACAGGAAGACAACATCAGAGTCATTGAGAGATTTGGTTATTTAAGGAGAGGAATAACAGGAGAGAAGTTCACTATGGAAGGACTAACGCCTTGATAAAAAGCTCGCTTGGCTGTTATAGAACTTATATTGAATTAGTGTATATTTTATCATCTGTCGTTCTAGGAGCGACAGAAAAGCCGACTATTAGTGCAGCAAGGGCCATTATTACTAAATAAACATAAAATAGGCTTATGGGACCCAGGATTTCCCACATTAAGCCTCCTAGCATAGGAGATGGAACTCCGACTCCGGTTCTTATTAAGTGAGAAAAGCCAAATACTATACCGTATCTGTTACGTGGAGTCAGGCTTGCTAGAAGACTTGGCATAGCTGGTGGTCGAATAGCCCAAGCCACTCCGTCTAAGAAATAAGTGAGAAAAGCGAGAATTCCTCCTTGAGAGAAGGCAAAAGCTAGAAGAGCTAGAGGACTTAATATCCAGCTAATAATGATGCATATCTTCTCGCCAACCTTATCGGCTAACATCCCCGAGGGAAGAATAAAGGAGAACATAGCTAAGTGTCTTACAGAGAACAAAAGCCCTACATCCTCGATGCTCATATTGAGAATATCCTTTGAGTATATTGAAATGAATGTATCTATTAGGTCATCTGCGAAGCCAAACATGCCTAAGCACATAATATAAATGAGTAGGGATCTGTTAAATTCATCATAATGAGTAGAAGTTTCCGTTCCATGGAAACTCAAATGCCTTCTTTCATGAGGAATACTTTGCTCTGACTCTTGGATATCCTTTCTATAAGTCATTTTCTCTCTAAGAAATATCAATCTGAAAACTGTTCCAATGAACAATACAAAGGAGCTCGATGCGAAAAGAACTATAAATCCCAGTTTTCCCGCCAAACTACCTCCTATTGCGGGCCCGATGATTTGACCTATAAGTGATAGAAAGAGGAAGTTTGAGAAGGCAGTCCCTCTCTTCCTATCAGGAGAGGACTCGGCAATCATTGCACGTAGTGCAGAGCGTGATGCGCCTATGAATAACGATTGAAGTAGTAGCAATAAGGAGAATTCTATTAAAGTTGAAGTTAATGATAACAAGAAAGTTAGGAAGGCTACTAAGAAGTCACAAGCAATTATCACTTTCTTCCTTCCGATTCTATCTGATAAATAGCCTCCTACAAAGGCTGAGACCATAGAGGGAACAGCTAATAGTCCATAGATTACGCCTATCGACGTGACAGAGGCTCCTAAACCCTCTTCTAAGTAAACTGGTAAGAGAGGGTCCCATAATTGAAATCCTATGGAAATGATCAATCCTGTAGTAGACAATGTAATGACGTTCCTCTCTTTAACGAATAAGTCCCTGAGCACTCTTGTATACCTCGCTATTATGAAGCTTACGTGGCTGTGTCTGTAACTGGTAATATTCCTTAATGTATAAGTCTTACGCTAGAGATTTTATATTTCTTGATAAAAGTAACCTAACAAAGATGCCCTCGGGAACCTTATGGAGATAACGTACGTATATCACTCCTGCTTTACAGTGCGTCTCAATGATGTTGTTATCCTGTTTGACTATCCGAATAACTTAGGAGAGGAGGAAGAATGCCTTATTAGAAAACTAGTCAGGGGAAAGAGATTAGTTACACTATTTAGCCATGGGCACCTTGATCACTTCAATCCAAACTTCCTAACTCTTAAAGATATAGTTGAAGAGTTCTATTGTGTCATTTCATACGATATCGCTGAAGAGTATGAGGAGCTAGTTGGTGCTTGTACTGTCGTTACTCCGGGAGACTCATTAAACCTATATGGGTTTGATATTGTTGCCTTTGAAAGTAGTGACCGAGGGGTATCATACGTGTTGAAGATCAATGGAGTTACATTGTACTTTGCCGGAGATAACGCTAATTGGGCTCGCAAGGAGTTATCCGAAGAGTTGAATCTAATTATAAAGAGGAAGTTCATGAATTCGATAAAGTCTATAGCAAATAGTTTTGGGTCTACAGATGTAGCGTTTACGCCAATATGCATCACTTGTGAAGACTTGGGTGGTATAACGTATGTTTTAACGACACTTAAGCCTAAGTTGCTTATTCCAATACACCTAAGAGGACGGACACAGATCATAAGAGGCCTTAGGACGTTGCTGGAGAAGTTAGCAAAGAACGTATTTATGTATGAAACTTTAGGAGATAAGGTAACCTTCTAGTGGTAATCTGATGATGTCAGAGAAGTTTTTATGAGTCACGTAAGGCTCATTAGCTAAATATCTTAACTAATAATCACTAAAAACGATATTATGAACTCTAGAGAGAGGTGTATTAAGTCAATACTTCACGAGGACGTAGACAGAGTTCCCTTAATACTCAGAATAAGACCAGAACCGCTAAAGAGACTGATGAAAAGGCTCAATGTATCTGACTACGACAAGCTCTGTAATTACCTGGGAGTTGATGTTAGAAGTATTGGAATTCCTTTAAAAGGAGGATATTCCATTAAAGGAGCTAAATGTGGAGAAGTGGGTTGGATAATTGAGGAGGGAGCAGGATATCAGATAGAACAGTCAGTATTTGGGTATAGAGTTATGTTCCGTAAACCTTTCACTCATACCTACACATACGTATATCATCCACTAAAGCACATGCCCCTCGAGCAATATTCATGGCCTGAGATTGACGAAAGTTGCATTAGTAAACTTGAGAGGGTTCGCAACACGTATGAGGATATGTGCCTCTATGGTGGAGTCACTCACATGTGGGAGGTCGCTTGGATGTTAACGGGATTTGAACAGCTAATGATAATGTTATTCAGAGAGCCTGATAAAGTTGAGAAGATATTAAACAAGTTACACGAAATAAGGGTCAAGCAAGCTAAGATCCTGTGTGAGATAGGAGTTGATGTTGTAGTTGATGGTGATGATGTAGGAATGCAAAGGAGTATGATGCTCTCTCCAGATATGTGGAGGAAGTTCTTAAAGCCACGCTATAGGGAGTTAATCAATGTAGTTCATAGAGACGGAGCTTATTTCCTGTTTCACAGTGATGGTTGGATAGAGCCAATAATCCCAGACCTTATAGAGATCGGAGTTGACATATTGAATCCTGTTCAACCAGAGTGCATGGACCCAGCTGAGGTTCATCGAAAGTATGGAGACAAACTCTGCTTTGACGGAACAATATCCATCCAGAGAACATTGCCCTTTGGCACAATTCAAGACGTAATAAGTGAAGTCAAGCAGAGAATAGAGACCATAGGCTATACTGGATTGATATTAGGACCAAGCCATGCGATTCAGCCCGAGGTTCCCATTGAAAACATCATCGCTCTTTATGATGCAGCGAAGAGGTATGGGAGAAATCCTGCTTACTATACCTAACTAATAGGTGCCTGAAGTTAAGTTCAGCAAGAGCCTGAGATCCTGTAACTCAAGAGGATCTCCGTGATGATTTCATGAGTTCCAATTAATTCTCTTAAGGTCTCTTATTACACTCAATTCTATTCTCCTTACTCTGCTATAATAAAGGTAGTTGCCTTTTAAGCTAAACGTTTTATAGATATTTTCCTAAAGAAAATTCATGAGTCTAGCAAGTGAGATTAAACTAGGTATTCAGAGTTACTCCTTCAGGAAGTTCACATTTAGGGAAGCTCTAAAGTTCATTGCTGACTTAGGGCTCAAATACGTCGAGGCTTATCCAGGACATCTGCCTCCGAAGAAAGAGGAGGTTGAAAAAGTTAAGGAGATTTGTCACGAGTACGGAGTAAAAGTTGTCGCTCATGGAGTTAACCATATGCCTCCAGATAAAGAGGCATTGAGAGATCTATTTGAATTTGCGCACTCCCTTGGTATAGAAGTTTTAACGGCTGATCCAGATCCAAACAGCTTTGACCTCTTAGACGAGTTAGTCGATGAGTATCAAATAGCTGTAGCCATACATAATCATGGTCCAGGTCACAGATATGCCACAGTTGAAAGCGTCCTGAAAGCTGTAGAAGGTCATAGCGAGTTGATAGGAATGTGTTTAGATACAGGTCATCTAGCTAGAGCTGGGGAAGATCCTATCGATGCTGTAAGAAGACTAAAGCGTAGATTGCACAGCATGCATCTTAAGGATGTTAACAAAGAGAGAAGGGATGTAGTGTTAGGAGAAGGGATCCTGAACTTTAAAGGATTATTCAACTCCTTAAGAGAAATGGGAGTGATCAATAAGGTAATAATCATGATAGAGTATGAACTAGAGCCAGAAAATCCTTTACCAGGGATAAAGAGGTCGCTAGACTATATAATAAGTCTACTGAAAGCATAAGTTTATGGAATTGAGCTTACTGTTAGAACGTTTTAACTTAAAAGATCACAACAAAAAGACATAACTTAAATTTGATTTTTTGATTCATACCGTTACTGGTCAACACCTCCAATAATACTCGCCCCCTCTAGTTGTTACTACCTTCAGTATCCTCACCTTACCTCCATCTGAGGGAAGATCGAAGGTAATGCTCGTTCCTTCGCCCACATCAACCGTAATCTGTCCCTTCCATGCGAGAATGTGGTTTACATATATTGCTGAAATGGTAGCCTTCACTTCTCCTATATTATATACGTAGATCGTACACTCCGATCCTCTAACCCACACATCTTCTATTATCAACTCTTCAACTATCAATTCGCTGAAGCGAGACTTGATCAATGTAGTCTTAATATCCTCAATTATCGGGAGCGCCCACATCCACACCATGGACCAGAGGGCTATGACCATGACTAGTAGTAACATGACACCTAGCACATTAGCTTGACCTTTACTCATCCCCACATTATCAACCTCCTCTCAGCTATAGTTCCTCGCTTCGTTACAATTTTCACATTATAACTCTTGCTCTCTTCTAGGCTTACACTAAATGTAAGCTCAACTACATCATCTGGCTCTATGTATGTGTTAAGATTCAACGATGAAAAGACCACACTGCCATCATGCTCGACATAGAGAGAGTCTACTATGACCTTGAAGGGACTCAAATTCCTCACATAAACTCGCAATACGTTATCTTTATAATATACATCATCAATCATTATTTCCTCACTATGTAAGCTAATGATACTCTCAAGCTCATATCTAGCCTCGGACGTCCAAGATAAAACATATACGTATACAAATGCTGAGAGTGTAATGACAATTACCGCTAGCAACAGTGTTACTACTACTGGACTTATTCCTTTCTTAGACCTTAGGAGTTTCAAAAAGAATCTCATAAGAACGCACCTTACTCCAGACTCTTACCTTATATTCACACCCTTTTGAAAGTAAGAATGTAGAGTTTGATATTGGGACTATTAAAGTCATATTAACGTCTAAGTACTCTTCAACAGAGAACCTAGTATGATGAGTTGCATTTATTAACCATAAAGAGATTATATAGGTTGCGCTAGAGCTCAGATTCTTTATCTTGACATATGCCCCTCCTGGATTAAATATGTATAGGTTTATTGATAAATAATCGATGCGCAATTCTATTGGATTATTACTGATGAGGTAGATCATGAACTTTAAGACATCCTCTAGGCGTTGTAACTCTGTTACATTAATGTCAATCCAAAACCAATCATCCCCATCAGTAAATACTCCTTTCACTAACTCGAATACTTCCTTCTCATAATCAAAGACGTAAATATCTATGCGTGCCGCAGCATTAGTCATTATTAAAAGTTCCAAGTAAGCGCTAGACGTCAGTGGTGGTAGGTCTATGTTGTATTTTACAACTATCACATTTCCCAGGTATGGTGCAACCATCCTCTTAACATTCAAAGTGATGCTATCGAGCCGTACTTTAAATACTGTACTCCTTTTCCGTCTTGTACACTGAATAAAGAACTTTATAGTTCTAGTTCCAGGTTCGAGGTCACTTGTTACATCAATCTCCTTGTGAATCCAACCACTACTGCCTAAATGATCCCACTCATATTCGAATATTACTTTATTGTCTATGAAGACCAACAACTTAAATAGGGATGGCTTTCTACTTGCATACATCCAAAAATCGAAGCTCAGAATAGCTTCTTGGACATTGGAGCCTACTTCAACTTCTTGAGAAAGTGATCCCTTCGCAGTAGCTGTGGGTGGCTTGGTATAGGCATAAAACTCTGCAACATTATCCCCGCCAACTGTAACAACGTTCCACTCTCCCACACCTGGCGACTCTACTTTAGGATCCCAATAATTGAAATCTTCATCAAATTCACTGTTTTTAATGAGATTTTCCTCGAGTATTCCTCCTCCACTTCCCTTACTTTCAATGATCATGTGATCATCATCATTAGCGTAATTTAAGGAGTATACATTACCACCGACTAAAGTACCGATTATCACTTCGTATGTTGTTACAGATGATGCAAGCATTCTTGTATGTATGGTATAGTTAACTTCTAGCTCTAGGCTCTCATTTATAACATCCTTAAGTCTAACCTTCTGATAGGCTTCTCTCATAATCTCGATGTATTTTAACTGAGCATAGGTCATGCTCAGGAATAGAAGAATGACCATTACTATGGCAAAAAGTCCTCCTACTACCGATGCCTGTCCCTTATCTTCCACAACTTACACCCAGCTAAAGGAAGGCTTATGCATAAAAATTTACAATAAGGTAAATAAAAATATTTACTTAATATATACCTGAAAATAGGATATACTCACTTTTTTCATACGATATTCTAAAAGTCTATAATTTTATCGTGACAACTATAGCGTCCGATTGTTGGGATGAAGGATGTATTTTAACTAAACTAATCGGAATGTGTTTAGAAGGAAGACATAAACTAGTGTCTACCCAGCAGAATTAGCTTAAATAACCTTCTACTTTTATAGCAAATGGGGGTAGCAAGTGCGCATTCCTCCTCTAGGGAGGCTCAATAGAAGTAAATTATTGATGACTCTCTTACTCATCTCATTGTTAATTATATCAATTGAGTATCTAGAGGCTAGACCTCTAAGTGGCAACAACCACAATGAGTATTTAAGTTATGTCACTTCTAACATAAGCCTAGATAATATAATGAGACACATCATAAATCTCACATCTCTTGGAAGCAGGTATACAGGTTATTCTGGTTCTCATCAAACTGCTGCTTATATTTGTCACTACTTAAGGGATGTGCTAGGCTTTGAGGTTTGGGTAGAGAGTTATGAAGCTTTAATACCCTATGATGATAACTCTACTTTATCGATAGTCTATCCCTTGAAAAAGACCCTTAAAGTCTACGCTCTTGCTCCAAATGCCTTTGATCTCTGTAAATCAAAAGTTAAAGGCGAACTAGTATACCTAGGTAAGGGAGATTTGAATAACTTACGATCTAAGGACGTTGCTAACAAGATTGTCCTATTAGACTTTAACTCAGGTGCTAGCTGGCTGAGCTTAAAGGACTTCGGAGCACGTGCAGTCATCTTCATAGAGCCTCATCGCACAACTATCGAGGAAGCTTCTTTAAAAGTGCTCAATGTCCCTTTAAAGTTTCCTAGAGCTTTAATTAAACTAAAGGATGCTGAATACTTACTAAGACTCCTGAGAAGTAGACCTGCAATAGTAGTAGAGCTAAACTTAAACGTAATGTGGAGAAGAGCGTATCTTACCAATGTGCTTGCCTATGTTTCTGGAACGAATAAAGACTCTCGTATGGTAATGCTAGCAACAGAGTATGATACATATTCAATAGTACCGAAGATCTCACCAGGAATAGATGACGCTATCAATGTAGCAGCTCTCCTAGAATTCGCTAGGATGTTGAGAGAGGCTAGACCTAAAAGGTCTCTGTTGATAGTAGCATTTTCTGGTGCTGCTATTGCTATGGCTGGTGCTAGACACTTCTTATCACGAATATCTCCAACGCTGTGTAAGAGAATAAAGTTTGTCTTCACGCTTGACTTATCTGCCGAAACTCCGTTTCTTGCTCTATTAGCCCAAGGCAGCTTTTACGGACGATTTAGGTGGTGGGGATCTCCTATACATCCCTCGATAGAGGGGTTCTTAAGCTACATTATGAGCATAGGAGATTATGATCCCTATAAAAGTACCTATATCATCCATGGAAAGCGCTACTATGTAGATCTCATCCCATCATATTATGGGAGGAGGTCATTTCTTGGAATAGCTCACTTAGCTGAACTATTTAACCATGCTGGGATTCCAGCGTTAACTTTCTATACGATAGGTAAAAGCAGTTATTGGTTGTCATCAGGTATAACTAATGACCTAGAGTTAAGGTACATTCAACCTCAGCTAGAGTTAGCTTACTTCATTCTTTACTCTCTATTGAATGATTCCAGCGAGTCTATTGACTTAGTCCTTAGCCGGGAAGATATTACTCATAGTTGGGGGCTAGGTAGCTTAGAAGGTAAAGCTCGATATTTTAACAAAACCAATCTGAAATATGAAGATTCATGGAGCACTGTCCTAGAGGACCAACATATAATCATCGCCTACATTAGAGACTATGAAAGAAGACATCAATTCCTAGTAGAGGTTGATCGTAATGGAACCTTTGAGGTCTTCGGTTTAAAGAAATCGTCTTGGTGGCTCTCAGGATGGTTGCCTTATGAAATATCGCTCTTTGTTATAGATAATAGGACTAGTAAAGTACTTTATGCTTCAAAGAAAATGAATAACATCCTGATAAGACGGCAACAAGAAGAAGTCAATGTGGTTCTCTATAGATGTAGCACAGTAGCTATTCACGGCGCTCTTCTTGATCCCTCAACGTTCTACCCTATTGATGTAGACACTAAGAAAGGCGTTAGGCTACTTAGGTCAGGCTCTATTGAAGAAATTCTTGAATTTAACTTCTACGTGTCTGAACTAAGTGATGAGAAATCAGGAGTACTGGGTCGTTCAGTGGTAATTTTTATACCTGCTGATCTGCGCGTGGACATATTCATTATGGGTTCTAAAGGCTATGGACTCGTAGCTTCGCTAAAAGATGTAGCTCTAAGACAAGGAGAGTATCTCGACGTATATCCATGGGAGGTAGCTAAAGGTATTCTCAAGTTAACTGAAGAAATGTTGATGAGTTTAAGGAAGGAACCTACTTTAAGAGAGTCATTGACATTTGCTACAATATATTATGAAGAAGCTTTGAAAGATTATGAGGAGTGCATTGAGAGTTTGTCAAAGAAGGATTACCTAAGCGCTTTTGCTTTAGTATATCATTCTTTATATTCAGCTAGAAAAGCTTATAACGCTCTAAAAGAGACGCGTGAGCGTATAGCGGCAATAAGCTTATTGATGTTATGTTTGATTATTCCCTTCGCTTTAATTGTCGAGGAGTTATTACTCGCTAGCCAAGGGTTTAGGAAAGTACTTTACGTAACCCTAATCCTATCGCTCACAGCTGCTGTTCTGATGATAACCCATCCCGGCTTCAGACTTCACTCGAACCCATTTATGGTCATTTGGGGATTGCTGGCCTCCTCCGCTATTTTTCTATCATTCATGTGTCTAGCATCAGAGAGTTTTCGCGCCTTAAAAGAGCTTAGGAGAATTATTCTAGGGAAGCATTTCCTTGAATATCCCTGGTTAGATGTATCTCTAGCTATGTTAAGCATAAGTTTAAGGAATCTAAAAAAGCGACCACTTAGAACTACACTAATGTTACTGACTGTAACGTCTATGGTGGTCTCCACCATCCTTTTTGCTTCATTGAAGCGCGGCGACATAGTTGTAGTAAGGGAAGTAGAAGGAGTTCATCCTCAAATAGCAGGGTTATTGATTAAAGAAATACCTATAGATGTTAGTGAAGGAGGTGTAGTAACTGAGTCACCATTATCGTACTGTTTAGTTGATTATGTTAGGGGATACTTTGGCAAAGAAGCTGAAATATATCCGCGAGCTAGATTGAGGAAGCCCATTTCGATAACTTGTAAAAGAACAGGAAGAACACTTACAGTCTATGAGGGAGTAATTGGCTTGACTCCCAAAGATCCTGTAGGTCTTTCTAGATCATTAAGTGAAGGAGGCTTGTTTGAACACGATGAGTCATTAGCAGTAGTACTCTCAGAAGACATTAAAGAGATCCTCAAAGTAGAAGTAGGTGATACTATCTTTCTAGGAGGATGGAGTGTTACGGTCATAGGCGTAATTTCAGGAGACATTTTCAGAAGACTTGTGGACATAGACGGCTATCCAGTAACACCCCTTTTTATAACTAAAGAAGGGATAATACAGGAAAGTAATTTTCTAGTAGTACTACCCTTTAGGCTTCTAATTAAGATGGGTGGAGTTGTAACTTCTATTTTAGTTCATCCAGTTAATGCTAGTAACGAGTATATACTAGCAAAGGCTAAGGAACTATCTAAGCAAATTTCAGCAGTCCATGAGATGTATTATAGTGATGGAGTGAAGAGCTACTCGATAGGATGTATTAGAGGATATGAACTCACTAGAACTGAATCCTTTTTGATTCCTTTCGCTCTAATATGTTTGATATTATCAACTAACATTTTAGGTTCCGTTTATGAGAGAAGAAGAGAACTTAGTACGTATGCCTCTTTAGGTCTTTCTCCAACTCACATAGCTTTAGTAGCCTTGACTGAAGGACTAAGCTATTCATTAATTGGTGTTGTTACGGGCTACGTAGTAGCAACTTCGGCTAGCATGATAGGACAGCTCATAGGTTATAATGTTCCTATAGACGTGTCATCTCCTCACTTAGTGCTGACACTCTTGCTGTCAGTAGTAGCTGTGATTATATCGAGTCTATACCCGGCGTTTATAGCGTCGAGAAGTGTCACTCCATCACTTCAAAGAAGATGGAGTGCATCAACTCGACCTTTGGGTAATGAGTGGTATATACCACTTCCATTTAGGGTCGGCACATTAGGTGAATGCATAGGAGCTATGAGATACTTAGCTGAATATCTCAAAGTCATTCACTCTCGTAAGTTCGAGATTGTTGGAAACCCTGTCATTAAGAGAGAAGGCTATAAAACTGTAACACTAATATTCAAGGTAAGATTAGCTCCGCATAGTGC
>Ga0180302_10000296_pt1 | contig 20766 bp, 19 predicted proteins | sample GuaBasSediGuay17_FD_121794 | JGI IMG/M metagenome (GOLD analysis project Ga0180302, IMG submission 121794) | Subseafloor sediment microbial communities from Guaymas Basin, Gulf of California, Mexico - Guay17, Core 4571-4, 12-15 cm | ecosystem: Environmental > Aquatic > Marine > Hydrothermal... | reverse complement strand
TATTATATATATGGTAAGAAATATGAAAAAAGGAAGGAATTATGTTGTTCTGATTCCGCTGATAGTTTTAGGCTTTCTGACATTGACAGGCTCTTTTTTAAGCGCCCAGATTACTATACCGAGAGAGGACACGGTTTATGTTATAGGCGTTCAATGGGGGCCTCCTACCACCTGGAACTTATTCTCCCCCTCACTTGCGTATGGTGCAGATGAGGTACTCTACATTCCATTATTTATGTACAGCTGGATGAAAGATGCCTGGCTACCCTTAATAGGAGAAAGATTTGAGTGGATCTCACCTAATGTCATGAGGGTCTATATTAGACCTGAAGCAAGGTGGAGTGACGGGGAACCTATAACTGCTTACGATGTTGAGTATACGTTTAAGGTAACAGTGGAAGTAGGATATGGTCCAGGAATTGGTTGTCAGGATTATGTTGAGTATATAAGAGCTGTTAACGATAGGACGCTCGAAGCTAAGATAAAAGCTCCTCCGAAGAACTATTTCTCTTTCATAGGTTGCGTACTGGGCTATAGGCCTATGCCTAAGCATATTGTGGAGCCCCTGTATAAAGAGCTAGGAGTTAAGATTAAGGAATGGAGTAATGATGATCCAGCGAAACAGGTCGTGTCAGGTCCATACAAGCTTTTCTATTCTGCTGAAGATAGAATAATTCTTGAACGGCTTGACGACTGGTGGGGTAAGGATATATTTGGACTACCTGCGCCTAAATATCTTGCACATGTAATTTACAAAGATAATCCAAGTGCTAACCTAGCTTTTGAGAAAGGCGAGGCTGACTATGCGGGAACGTTTATTCCAGAGGTATGGAAGCTCTTCGATAAAAATGTGGGTACGTGGTACAAAGATAAACCTTACTACGTAGGTGAGGGTAACATCTTCCTATATCTAAATAACTTAAAGCCCGTATTTAGAAATGTAGCTCTCAGAAAGGCAATAGCATATGCTATACCATACACTGAAATGATCGAAAAGGCCTACTTCGGGTATAGCATTCAAGCCTCACTTTCCATGGTAAATGATCTCTCACCCGCGTACAGAGAATGGATAGATAGAGGTCTCTGCGTAAAGTACTGGGGTAACCCTGAGTGTAGATTACCCACAGATTTAGAGAAGGCTAAGAAGATACTTGATAACGCGGGAATAACTGATAAGGATGGGGACGGTATCAGAGAGCTGCCCGACGGAACTGAGCTATCAGATATTACCATATCTGTACCTTACGGATGGACGGACTGGATGATGATGTGTGAAATGATCGCAGAGAACCTAAGGAAGATAGGCATTGAGGTAAGGACGGAGTTTCCAGACTTCTCAGTATGGTGGAACAGGATAGTCGAAGGAACGTTTGACATGGTTATAGGCTGGGATGGCGGGCCGGGTTTTGATCATCCCTGGAATAGCTATAGGTGGGTTCTTGATCCTCGTATAGTAGCTCCTGCAGGTAATTGGGAAAGATATAACAATACGGTGATAATTCCACTGATAGATGAAGCTGCCTCAACTACTGATCCAACTAGAAGAAAGGAATTATATAGTAAAATACAGGAAATAGTTTACACAGAAATGCCATCTGTAATACTGTTCTATGGAGCTCATTGGTACGCATATAATACTAAATATTGGGTTGGATGGCCTACAGAGGACAATCCATGGTGGTTCCCGGTAGCTCCATGGAGCGTCGATAGCTTACCTCTATTATTCGGTATTGTAAAAGTAGGTGAGGTGCCTAAACCACCTGAGTGGCTTAAACTAACAGAGGAAGGAGGGCTGCTAATTCCAACAAGCTATATATGGGAAAGTTTAGCTAAAGCAGCATCTCCTTAAACTCCTATCTTAAAAGATATTATTTTAATTTTTTACTTAACTTTATAATAAAATAAATCTAAGGGTATAATAATGATCTCTCGGACCTTCATAAGGTATGTGCTAACCAAGCTCTTTTTCCTCGTGGTAACGTACCTTGTGTCTATAACGATAGTATTTCTTCTGCCCAGGCTTATACCTGGGAATCCCTTAGCTCAACTGTTAACCCAACTTTTTCAGCAGGCACAGACCAACCCAGAAACTATCAAGGAGGTATATAGGACGCTAATGAATCAATTCAACCTTGATAAACCTTTGTGGGAACAATACCTAGATTTCCTAATTAGGGCTATTCAAGGAGATTTAGGGACCTCTATAGCATACTATCCCCGAAAAGTCGTTGACCTTATAATGCCTGCAATACCTTGGACCTTAGCTCTTTTAGTACCTGCCACATTGACTGCATGGTTCTTGGGTAATAACTTGGGGGCTATCGCTGGGTACAAGCGTAACTCACTATTTGAGAGAGTCGTCTTGACCACATCACTAGTGATCTCCCAAATACCTTACTATTGGCTAGCTATGGTCTTACTTTACGTATTCTCCGTAAAGCTTGGTATCTTTCCTAGTGGGGGTGGTTACAGTTATGGCTCAGTGCCTTCTTTGTCACTGACCTTTATAGTCGATTTCTTATGGCATTATACGTTACCATTCCTCTCTATAGTCTTAGTATCAATAGGCGGATGGGCTATAGGGATGCGACTTCTAGTCATTTATGAGCTGGGATCAGATTATATGATATTTAGTGAAAGTCTTGGTATAAAGGAGTCGAAGCTTTTTAGCTACGCATTTAAGAACTCCCTCTTACCTCAGGTAACCGGACTAGCTTTAAGTCTTGGAGGGGCATTGGGAGGACAGCTTATAACCGAAACAGTATTTAACTACCCAGGCACAGGCTTTGTTCTATTTAGAGGATTATCCACACTTGACTATCCTATGATTCAGGGCGTATTCATAATAATAGTAGCAACGCTGTTTCTAGCAAACTTTCTCGTTGATTTAATCTATGCGCTTATAGACCCCAGGATAAGGCTTGGATACGCTCAGACGTAGGTGTAACTACATGAAGATCATAGTGTACTTACTAATTACGAATAAACGCTTCATAGCAGGTGTCTCCGTATTTCTACTGATAGTGTTCATAGGCCTTATAGGCCCCCTCCTTTATCCCGTCGATCCTCTTTCATTCGCTGGGCCCATGGAGATGCCTCCATGCGGAAGGTATCCACTAGGAACGGATACCTATGGAAGAGATCTACTAGCACAGATATTAGTTGGTACCAGAACTTCTTTGTACATAGGCTTCTTGACAGCTTTAATAGCTATATCCATGGGCACGATAATAGGTGCTTCGGCGGGGATAAAGGGAGGCATTATTGATGAAGTTTTAATGTCAATAACTAACGTAGTCTTAGCTATACCTAGCATATTACTGGCAATACTCATAGCGAGCTATATCAAGGTGAGAAGTATAGAGGTGATTGCATTATTACTTGGAATTACTGGTTGGCCCTGGTATGCAAGAGCTATAAGAGCCCAGCTAATGAGCTTACGTGAGAGAGAATTTGTATATTTGTCTAAGATGGCTGGATATAGGGATATTGAACTTGCCTTTAAAGATCTTTTACCTAATATAGCCACATACACGTTTATGGCTTTTGTTCTTTACATAAATGGTGGAATCCTTAGCGAGGCTGGATTAAGCATAATAGGCGTAGGTCCCACGAAAGGCATCTCTCTAGGACTTATACTTCAGTGGGCATCACTTATGGAAGCCGTAAGAAGGGGTCTATGGTGGTGGTTCGTACCACCTGGAGCCATAATAACTGCCATAACCTCCTCGCTCATGATAGTCTCGGTAGCTATGGATGAAATATTCAATCCAAAACTTAGAGGTAAATAGGATGTCGTCAGGCTTATTGAACGTTATTGATGTAGCAGCTTACTACAAACAGCAGGTAGGAGCTTCTGTTAAAACGATTAAAGCCGTTGATGGAGTAGATCTTTTCCTTTATGAAAAGGAGATACTGGGTATAGTTGGTGAAAGCGGGTCTGGTAAGTCCACGCTAGCACACGTCATTCTCATGAATATTAAAAAACCTTTGGAATTTATCAGAGGTACGGTAAGAATCTATACTGGTAATAACTTCCTTAACTTAAATTCTATGAGCATAGAGGAACTTAGAGCCAGGGTATGGGGTAAAGAAATAGCGTTAATTCCCCAATCAGCTATGAATGCGTTAATGCCTACACTTAAGATAAAGAGAATAATACTTGATATCGTAAAATCTCATCAAGACAAGGTAAACGAAGAAGATGTAATTGAGAAAGCTACTAAGAGGTTTAGAGAGCTAGGGTTGCCTGAGAAAGCCATAGATATGTACCCCTTTGAGCTCAGTGGTGGTATGAGGCAGAGAACTGTCATAGCTGTAGCGACACTCCTTAATCCCAGAATACTCATAGCCGATGAACCCTCCTCAGCGCTTGACGTGGTCTCCCAGAGGATGGTTTTAAAGACGTTTTATGACCTATTTAGGAAAAACATCATCAAGAGCATGATCTTTATATCTCATGACATAGCTACTGTGAGACAAATAGCCACGGACATGTGCGTTATGTATGCTGGCAAGATAGTAGAAAGGGGACCTACGGATGATCTAGTAAAGAGACCTTTACATCCTTACGCTGAGGGACTTATAAACTCCATACCTAGTGTAGAACCTGAGATCAGAAAAAGAAAATTAAGGTATATACCTGGACAACCACCCGACTTAAGTAATCCGCCAACTGGCTGTAGGTTTCACCCCAGATGCCCATATACTATGGATATCTGCAGAACCAAGGAACCACCCGCATTAGAAGTAGAGAGAAAACACCTAGTATCGTGCTGGTTATATGCGAGAAGGTGAATTAAGTGCTTAAGGTTAAGAACTTAACTAAGATTTATGAACTTGGTTTTATAAGTAAGAAGAGAATAGTAGCGGTTGATAATGTATCCTTTGAAGTAAGAAGTAGCGAGATAGTATCACTGGTCGGTGAGAGCGGATCAGGAAAGACTACTACAGCTAAAATAATACTAAGACTTCTTCCGCCCACCTCTGGTAATGTTCTCTTTGAGAATAAGGACGTGTGGAAGGACGTTAGGAGAAGAGAGGACAGAATTGATTATTGGAGGAAGGTTCATGCTGTCTTCCAAGACCCTTACTCAAGCTATAATCCCTTTTACACAATAGATAGAGTTCTTAAACAAGGTGTTAAGCTTATAGGTATAAATCCCTCATCTGATAAGGCAGATGAGATCATTAACGAAGCTTTAGAGTATGTTGGGTTAAATCCCTCTGAGGTTTTAGGTAAGTATCCACACCAGCTATCAGGGGGTCAAAGACAGAGAGTTATGATAGCTAGATGCTGGATTATTAAGCCTAAGCTAATATTAGCTGATGAGCCTGTTTCTATGATAGACGCTTCCATGAGGGTTTCCATAATAGAACTCTTTGAGAAACTTAAGAAAAGCTATGGATCTTCAACGATATTTATCACTCATGATATGAGCTTAGCATATTACATATCTGATAGGATATTAGTAATGTATAAAGGACGTATAGTAGATGAGGGCTCACCAGATGACGTCATAAACAGTCCTGAACACGAATATACTAAGAGGCTTATAGCTAGTGTTCCTAAGCTGTATCAGAAATGGACTTTGTGAAATTATGGTCATGAACGCAAATAGATACTTCTTAACTATCCTGGTCTGGGCCCTAATCCTGGAGTTAATAACACTAGTGTACTACGTATCGAGGATGGCCTATAGATATTATCTTTTAATAATGTTAGTGATAATGTTAACAGCTATGACTATAGGAGGTATAATCACAATAATTAGGCGTATTAAAAGGGGTTAAGAGAAGTCATAACGCATTACCTTTCTCTTTTGCTTCCACGTGAACTGCTCTGAGAGCAGTCATCTTATAGAGAAAATATAAGTTAAGGAAATGTCCAATATTTAGGCCAGGTGCTGTTTTATGTCTGATTTAAGGATAGCGATCATAGGTGCTGGAAGCCTTGTATGGTCTGCCACCCTTATTCATGACCTATGCTTGACCCCTGATCTTCACGGGAGCACCATAGTCTTCATGGATATCAATAAGGAGAGGCTTGACATCGTCTATAATTTCGCTAGAAGATACGCCTCTGAAGTGAAAGCAAACCTTAGCTTCGAGAAAACGCTGAATAGGGAGGAGGCCATAAGAGACTCGGACTTTGTCATTAATACGGCGATGGCTAAGGGACATTACTACTATGAGAGTATGAGAGAGGCCTCGGAGAAGTGTGGGTACTATAGGGGGATAAACAGCACTGAGTGGAACATGGTCTCAGACTATCACACCATCTGGGGCTATTACCAGTTTAAACTAGCCCTAGATGTGGCTAGAGACGTCGAGGATCACAGTAGGAACGCATGGCTCATCCAGCTGTCTAACCCGGTGTTCGAGCTTACCACACTCATAAGTAGGAAGACTAAGGCTAAGGTTATAGGGGTCTGTCACGGCCATCTAGGGTATAAGGACATAGTAAAGGTGCTGGGGATAAACGAGAAAGAGGTAGAAGCCGAGTCTGTGGGAGTAAATCATGTCATATGGCTAACGAAGTTCACCTATAGAGGGGAGGATGCATACCCCCTATTAGATGAGTGGATAGAGAAGGAGGCTGAGAAGTACTGGGAGAGATGGTATTGGGAGCAGACAAACCCCTTTGACGTCCACATGTCGCCTGCTGCTGTTGACATGTACAGAAGATATGGTCTCTTTCCAGTAGGAGATACCGTGAGAGGAGGTACATGGAAATACCACTGGGACCTAGAGACTAAGAAGAGATGGTATGGACCTATGGGCGGCCCTGACTCCGAGATAGGATGGATGATGTACCTTAAGTATAATGAGATAAGGATGAATGCTCTGAAGGAGGCCCTTATCAAAGGAACAGGTTTAAGGTATTTCTTCCCGGAGGGTAGAAGTGGGGAGCCTGTAATACCCATAGTAGAGTCCCTAGCGTGTGATAAGCCTGGAGTTCACCAGGTGAACGTGCCTAATAAGGGGTTGCTAGAGGGCTTACCCAGTGACGTGGCTGTTGAGGTACCAGCAACTCTTGATGGGAAAGGAGTTCATGGCCTAGGTACTAAGAGGCTACCAGCTAGGATACTTAACCTCGTCATGCAGCCCAGAGTCATGAGGATGGAGTGGGCTCTTGAAGCCTTTCTTGAAGGTGGAAGAGACGTACTGTTTGACTGGTTAATGCTTGATCCTAGGACGAGATCTACTGAGCAGGCTGAGAAGGCCATAGACGCTGTGCTCTCACTACCTGGTAACGAGGAGATGGCGAGACACTTCAGGTAGCTCTTACTCCTCCTTCTTAGTAGACATCTTTACTCCTGGAGACCTATGGACGGTTTTCAGCACGAGTATAGTATGCGTATCGGAGACATCCTTATGTCTAGGCATGTACCTTATGAGGAAGTTAGTGAGGTGATCCCACTCCTTAGCCCATACTTTTAGGAGAATATCGTACTCCCCAGTTATTATGTACACCTCCTCCACCCATGGGAGATTAGCATCGTCATTACAGTCCCTAACTATCTCCTCGGCCAGTAGTTCCTGGTTAGACTTCTCACCAACTATCCCTCCCCTTCTGGCTTTTACCAGGACAAACGCTAGATACCTATACCCAAGCTTAACAGGATCTATTACGGCCCTAAAGCCCCTAATCACACCTCTCTCCACAAGCTTCTCAACCCTCTCAGCGATGGTGGTCCTAGGAGCTCCTACTCTCCTTGAAACCTCAGCCAGTGAAAGCCTGCCCTCGAGCTGCAAAACATTAATTATCTTCATGTCAAGTTCGTCCATTGAACCCCCGACAACAATAAATACTCCAGACTAAAATCCATACTCTATGGGGCCGTAGTCCAGCTTGGTAGGATGCCTGGCTTGGGCCCAGGTGGTCCCGGGTTCAAATCCCGGCGGCCCCACCATCTAGGTAGCACGACTTTTGTTTACGTAAAGATGGGAACACATCTCTACATTTACAATTTTTAGCTTACCTAACATCAATAAGGTTAAGTGTGGGATATACTCCTTTAAAGGTGGTGATGAGACTACGGGGGAATGATGTGGTGATGTTAGATCCCCTTGCTGAGGGCTTTATACATCCACTCATACCCTTTGCTGGGTTCAAGTCCTAAGAGGTCCTTAGCTCTTTTTACCAATGATTTAATGCTGTCTATGTCCCATTTCCTACTTAGAACATTGTTAAACTTTAGTAGTGTTTCCTCAAGGAAAGGGTTTTCCTCTATCAATTCAACTATTAGTCTCGGGCTATTAGCCAGCACTGCTAAGGTCAACAGCCTCTGTATCTTTCCAGTGGTACCTTCCACTTTCAGCGCTATGGGGCTTTCAACTAGTAAGGAGATGTAAGCTAGGTTTATTGCATAAACTAGGGAAATGGCTATGGCCACGGACCTGTCATGTTCCTCCTTGCTCATAACCTCGAACTTGAAGTCCGGGAACACCTTTCTAGCACTCCTCAGCTCATCTCTTAAGTCCCTTACTGGGACAAGGACACACCTAGCCTTAGATACATCGGCTAATCCAGGACCGAATAGAGGATGCATAGAGAGAGGCCTTCCTTTAAAGGCTTTAAGCTGGCTGATAACCCTGTGCTTTATGGAGGATATCTCTATGAGTAAACCCTCAAACCCTATCCTCATTGCCTTCTCAACGAGAACAGGTATGGTTGATATCGGAGTGGCTAAGAGAAGAATCTCTGAACCTTTAACTGCCTTTTCAAAGCTATTAGCTACAATGGAACCTGTTGCTTGAGAAACAGCGACAGCTCTCCTCTTATCGACATCATACACAGCTACCTTTGCTCCTCTACCTCTTAAGTAACGAATGAACCATGAGCCCATTCCTCCAGCTCCTATTATGGCGGCTCTCATCCCCTTATCATCCTTGCGACGGTCTTTATCCCACGTTCTATGTCCTCCTCTCTTGTGCCGAGAGAGATACGGATAAAGTGGTCATAGGGCCCAAAGGCTATTCCGGGGGCCAGCGCAACCCCTCTCTCCATGAGAGCTCTCATACATATAGGGTATGAGTCAACGCCGATCCTAGGAAATACGTAGAGCCCGCCTTTCGGCATGGAGTAGTTAAGCCCTTCCTCATCCAGGGTCTCAGCGGCTACCCTGACTCTTCTCTCCAAAACCTTCCTGTTCTCCTCTACGAGCTCTGGGCGTTTAATCGCCTCTAAGCCAGCTAGCTGCGCTAGAACCGGCGGGCAGGTGAGGGTCAGGGATAGCGTCTGAGATATCTTACTGATCGCGTCATCACTAGCGATTATATACCCGAGTCTATATCCAGGCATACCGAAGGACTTTGAAAAAGATCCTATGGTCACGCATCTCTCATATCCGACCTCTACCATGCTATGATAGGTCGTAAAGGTAAGGTCCGAATAAACCTCATCTGAGATGATGTAAGCCTCTTGCTCCGCCGCTAGCTCTGCAACCCTTTTAATGAACCTAAAGCTGTATACAGCCCCCGTTGGGTTAGAGGGTGAGTTAAGTATTATAGCCCTGCAGCTTCTAGCAGCTTTGCTAAGCTTGTCTTCGTCAGGTATCCACTCATTCTCTAAGCTAGTGAACACCGGTACAATGGTGGCACCCACAAATCTGACAAGCTGGGTATAGGGTGGGTAGGCAGGATATATTACCATGACTCTGTCACCCATACTCAGAAAGCTCCTTAAGGTTGCGTAAATGGCGTACTTACCGCCAGGAGTTATAGCGATGTTCTCTAGTCCTAGCTTCACTCCATACTTTCTAGAGATGTAATCGGCTATGTGCTCCCTGAGTTCTTCTAAGCCAAGGGGATGACCATACCCAAGCTTACCTTTAATTCTATAAACAAACTCCAGTATGTCCTTAGGAGGCGAGTAGTCAGGCTCTCCAACCTCTAGGTGTACAACACTTTTCCCGCTTTTCTCCAGCTCCTTCGCTCTTAGAAAGATCTCAGCTAGCACCTCCGGTCTCCCAAGGTCCTCTCCTTGTTCTCTGGCACTACTCTCTATCAATAGCCCAACTACTCTCTTGATAAGGCTGGGTTCAACTCCTAACTCCCTTGCCCTGGTGATAGCAGCTTTAAGAACCTTCAGTTCTACATCGTAACGTCTTATGGTCGGGGGAGATTTAAGCCTAGCTATCTCCCTCGCTAACGAGTTTCTCTTAGCTATAAGCTCTACAATCTTGAGGGTGACCCTAAGAATCTCTTCTCTTAAACTTTCCATACTCCTTACTTAGCACAGGCGGTATTAATCCATACCTTGTGGCGTGATCGGCGAGAACTATGGCTACGGTCGCCTCTACCACGGGCACGGCTCTAGGCACTATGCATGGATCATGTCTACCTCTAACTGTTATGTCTACCTCCTTAAGCGTCTCGAGATCTACGGTTTTTTGAGGAATGCTTATTGAGGAAGGCGGCCTAAAAGCCACTCTAACGATTATCGGCATACCATTCGACAGACCGCCGACTATACCTCCCATGTTATTACTCTCGTACCTCACAGTAGAACCTCTAACGACGAGCCTATCGTTAAACTCAGACCCCCTCATCTTGGAAGACTCGAAACCTGCTCCAAACTCAACCCCCTTAACGCCAGGTATCGAGAAGAGCGCCTTGCTTAGATCTTGCTCTAATCCATCAAACACAGGCTCACCGATGCCCACTGGCACATTAAGAATAACTACCTCTACAACCCCTCCTATACTATCTCCGCTGGCCATGACGCTGTTAAGCACCTCCTCCATCTTCTTAGCGATCACAGGGTCAGGGCACCTAAGAGGGTTAGAGTAACGCCTCTCCAACTTCTCATATGTTATCTTATCTACCTCTACGTCTCCAATCCTCTTAGTGTAAGCACATATCTTAACGCTTAAAACATACTCTAGAAGCTTTATTGCGAGCGAGCCTGCCATGACGTGGGAGAGGGTTATCCTGCCTGAAAACCTGCCCCCTCCTCTCCAGTCATTAAAGCCATCATACTTAACCCTAGCCACATAGTCTGCGTGTCCAGGTCTAGGTCTGCGATGGTACTCTGAATAATGATCCGAGTCAACATCCCTGTTCCACACAACCATGGCTATCGGTGCGCCCGTGGTGTAACCATTGAAAACACCTGAGAGTATATCAACCTCATCCGGCTCCAGCCTGGATGTATAATACCTAGAAGTGCCCGGTCTTCTTAGGTCCAGGTATTTCTGAACATCACGCTCATCAAATGGAAGCCCAGCAGGGCATCCATCAACCACTACCCCGACACACCTCCCATGACTCTCCCCAAAGCTAACCACAACAAACCTCTTTCCTAGCACGTTACCGCTCATACAACCACCTCCAAGGAAGCACCAAGCCTCCTTAGGTCATTTATGAACCCCGGGTAAGAGTCAGACTCTACTCCAACCTGACCTATCCTTACCCATTTTCTAGAGCCAAGACCGATCACAGAAAAAGCCATGAAAAGCCTGTGATCCCCTCTTGGATCTAGGATTCCTCCTTTAACCGTACCACCCTTTATCCTTAATCCGTCTCTTAGTAACTTAACTTGGACTCCTAGCTTACTTAACTCACTGGCAAGACATGCCAGCCTATCGCTCTCCTTTAGTCTAGCATGGTAAATCCCTCTTATCTCCGTCCACCCCCTCGCAAAAGGGGCAAGGCAGGCAACTACAGGAAGTAGGTCAGGACAGTTGATGAGCTCTAAGCTGGCTCCCTTAAGCTCACCCCCTTTTACAATTACTCTATCTCCTTGCTCCTTGATCTCCACACCCAAGAGCTTTAGGACGTTGACCACCTCTTTATCAGCCTGGGGTAAGAGGGGGTTAAGCCCCTTAATTACTAGCTCCCTTCCTGTTATGGCGGCTGCCGCCATTAGAAAACCGCATAAGCCGTAATCTCCCGGAACCCTGAACCTCAGCCCTCTATATTCCCCTCTATTGACACAGTACGTATCCTGTTCTACCTCCACGCTAGCACCGGCTAACTCCATAACGGTTATTGTCATATCTATGTAAGGCTTCGAGACAAGCCTGCCACTTACTACGAGTTCGCTCCCCTCCTTTGAAAGGGGTGAGATAAGTAGCAGGGATGAGAGAAACTGAGACGATAAAGAGCAGTCAACAACAGCCCTTCCTCCCTCAATCCCCTCCCCCTTCACGATTATTGGGGGATATCCATCGAGCTTCGAGGAAATAGCCCATCCCCCCATATCTCTTAATGCCTTAAGTAGAGGCTGCATAGGCCTTCTAAGAGTACTACCTCTTCCTGTAATCACCGTGTATCCTCTCTTAACCAATGTTGCTATAGCGGTCATGAAGCGCAGAGTAGTACCAGACATACCCACGTTTAATACGTCCTTGGGAGCTTTGAGGTCAGAAGGAGGCTTTACCCTAACATCATGACCTTTTATCTCATACTTAGCTCCCAGCATCTTCACCGCTCTCAAAGTTGCCTTAACATCATTACACATAGATACGTTATGAATTTCTGAGTCATCACTAGATAGGAGAGAAATGGCAAGAGCCCTGTGGCTGTAACTTTTACTGGGTGGAGCCCATACCTCTCCACCCTTTAAACCGGGATAGACTATCAAGTCAGCCATCGAAGCACCTATTGGTAAAACTTGTCACAATGACCTTACCTTTCCCCTCCCACTCTTTCGGCAAACCATTACCCTCAAGAACCGCGAAGATTGCAGGCCCCTTCCCGCTCACACCCACGGCTATAGCACCCGACCTAGCTGCGGCTATCAGAGGTGATACATCATACTCCATAGCCTGAGACACGAGCATGCCGTTAAGGGTCATGGCGCACCATATATCCCCTTTCATAGCCTTCTCCAGGACTAGCATAGCCTCTTTGGAGAAGCGTCTGAATCTCTCCAAGTTAATGTCCTTAGTGTAGACTCTTTTTCTCCCAATTAGTATAGCTACTCTAAGCCTCTCATCCAAGGACCCTCTCTTCAATATCTCTCCAGTGACGTTATTCGTGATCACGAAACCTCCAAGAAGAGATGCTGCTGCATCATCCAAAGCACCAGTCTTGGAAACACCTGTTCTGAGGGAGACCAATATGTTAAGCCTAAGTATTTCTTCGTAACTTAGGTTAAGGCCAAAAGCTTTACTAGCTGCTAGTATAACTGCATTAGCTACAGCACTTGAGGTCTTAAGTCCTACCCCTGCCGGTACCTCACTTTGTATCTTAATCGTAGCTCCCGACCTACTATCTGTGATCTCTCTAACCGCCTCAAAGGCTTCAAGCGCGAGCCCTGGATCTTCTTCACATATTACCCTTACGCCCTCCTTTTTATTCAATTCAACTTTCGCCTTTACCTCTAGATCTATAGCTGCCGCCCCTCCATACCCATTGAACATAGCGTTCAGTATCGAGACAGCGGCTTTAGCTCTGCCCTCTCCTTTCAATACCTAGACCCTTGAGTACTATATTTCTAACCAGCTCAGAATCAGGTTTAATGCCGGTCCATACCCTAAAGCTTTCTACAGCTTGACCTATGAACATGTCAAGTCCATAAGCCGCCTTGATACCCCTATTCTCCGCCTCTCTGATAAACCTCGTCCTAGGCGGCACATGGACAACGTCAAAGACGCCTTCTCTGCCCTCAAGAAGAGAGGAATCAATAACCATTTCATCACTTCTTAGACCTACTGAAGTAGCGTTGATCAATATTTCGCTTCTTAGAATGGCCTCTCTTGCCTCCTCGGACCCTAACACCAGAACATCTATCCTAACCTTGTCCTTGAAGTGTCTAGCTAATCTCAGTCCTCTCTCCAAAGTCCTGTTGACTACTATCAGCTCCTTTACACCTAGAGTATAAAGAGCTGCAACTACAGCTCTAGCAGCTCCTCCAGCTCCTACAATAGCTATTCTTCTCCCACTAACCTCCATACCGGCTTTCTTAAAGGCATAGATGACTCCATCAACATCGGTATTGTATCCTACAAGCTCCTTATGGGTGTTCTTTACAGTATTAACGGCTCCTGTAAGCATTGAAGACTCAGATACATGATCTAAGTAGTCCATTATGTCTACCTTAAGAGGCATAGTAACGTTAAACCCTCTTATCCCCAGTATCTTAATGGCCTTAATAACCTCCTTAAGATCCTTCCTTTTCACTTGGAACGCTAGGTAGACCGCATTTAAACCATACCTTCTAAAGAGCTCCGTTTGTACGAAAGGTGAAAGAGCATGCCTTATAGGGTCTCCTATTATACAATAAAGTGATGTCTCAGCGTTTATCAAGTTCCTCACTCCTAATGATCTCAGCTATTCTTAACCCCTCTTCTAAATTGATCTGACCTGGAGCGGCTTTTTCCCTGTAAGCTACGTAGAATATAGGGTTTCCGAGGACAAGGCTTAAGACTCTAGAGAAAAAGCCTTGCTCACCCATTGAAAAGGCCACTAACCTATTTTTATATTTAGGATTCTTCAGTTTATAAAGTTTAAGAATTTTGATAGAATCTCCTATGCTTCTAGCCGTTGTCACAACTTTCCCAAAATCGCCTAACTTAACACATTTTAATGCTCTTTCACGAAGAACGTTAAACTCAGGTGTGGAATTAATATCATGCCATGAAACTATGATGTTTGTAAGGCCTTTTATCTCCGAAAGAAATTCCGGGTATTTATGAGCAATGTCTAACTCTACGTCTATGAAACAGGGCCTTAGCCGCGATAACGTTTTCATGATATTAACCGCATCTAGCTCGTCTCCATTAAAGAGCCCCCCTTGTGGTTTACTTCTAAGCGTAATAATGCTTTTACTCCAAGGTATGTTAAGTTCATTTATATGATCCACTATATTCTCTAAGTAATCAAGCCTTATCTCCACAAGGTCAGCTCCTTTTCCTATGGCGTCATGTGCGAATCTCTCTGCATCCTTCACGTTCCTGGCTAGTATTGTCGCGCACACGTAAAACACAGGTTTATTTCTCAATGATGAATTCATCAACTACCACTCCAAAATGCCTGCCCCTAGTTATCGTCGAGTAGACCAGGACTTTATCCCCCACCTCCATCTGTGAGACGGGCAGTGGTTTTCCCTCAGGTGAGGTTAAAGCGACAGTCTCAGCCTTTTGAAGTATGATGCTTCCCTCTAAATCCCCCGCCTTAGCTTTCACTATAACCATGGGTCTTCTCTCAATCTTTGCTCTTCCGACTATAACCTTTCTACACCTACCTCTGTGATTAACTGCTAGTAACTCAACTCCTGCCTCAACCTCAGATAGGTATAGTGTTTTGCCACTTGGAGCTGCAATGTAGCTATGAATAGAGCCAGCGTTTACTCTGAAAGGTCTGGGTCTTGTAAACTCAGAGAATATATTTTCCGAGTGGACTAGAAAGAGAAAATTGGATATGCTCCCGACAAGCATACCCTCGCCTTCCTTAAGTATAGATGATGTATCGACACAAACCCTATCCCCCATTCCTGCTTCATTCACGGAGGTCACCTCAGCTTCCCTAAGGGTGATCCACTCAAACCTGTTTACCTCTTCAAGCAGCCGATTTAGTTCCTCGATATTCTGGGGCGCTATAACTACTCCATCTACACCTCTCTCAAGGACCCCTAGTAGGGCTGGTGCATCCTTTACGTCTCTAGCTGTTGCTAATATCTTCGAGCCTTTCACGCTAGCAACCAGGTTCTCCAGAGGTATTATGGTCCAATCAGTGGTCTCTACTATGACATAGGATACGCCTCTCTCAGAGACCTCCTTAACTCTGTCTACATCATTACTTTTCTCAACTTTAACTCTTATGACATCCTTCTTCCCTGAAGGCTTTTCCTTGAGAACGTATCTTTCACCCTCAATAATTAGCTCCCTTTCATGAAGTATAGGTAACTCCCGTCTTTCCGCCTCTTTTAAAACTTCGTCTGTCACAGACGAAGCGTCAATGACTATCAGCTTTCTCATTTCTGCTCTAGCACCTCGGAAGCTTTCTCAACGCTAGCTTCCTCAAAGACTATCTTACCTATAGCTGAGACCATAAGTGTTGGATTTTCGTGCGCAAAAACGTTCCTGCCAATAGTCACACCGATAGCTCCAGCCTCCATGGCACCTTTAACCATTCTAAGAACCTCTACGTCGTTCTCCACCTTAGGTCCTCCAGCTATGACTACAGGTACAGGACACGCCTCTACGACCTGCTTAAAGGTATTGGGGGATCCAGAATAGGGTGTTTTAACTATATCAGCCCCGAGCTCAGCTCCCACCCTTACTACGTGGGAGAGGTACTTCGGATCTAGTGGATCCTTTATGTTTTCACCCCTGGGGTACATCATAGCAAGGAGCGGAATTCCCCAAGAATCGCAGTGAGCAGCTATAAGGCCTAAATATCTCAGCATTTTATGCTCATGCATGTTACCCAGGTTTACATGTATGGATATGGCATCTGCTCCTAGCCTCAGGCCTTCCTCTATGGAACCTACTAAGACCTTCCAGTTAGGGTAGTTACTTAATACAGTACTAGCTGAAAGATGCATCACGAGCCCAATCCCAGGAGCGTACTTCAAGCTCTTTATGATTCCTTTGTGTAATATCACTGCCGTCGCTCCTCCACTGGAGACGGCCTTCACAGTACTCTCTATCCTGGCTATTCCTTTAATGGGACCTAGTGTGACACCGTGATCCATGGGGACGCATAACATCTTACCTTTCTTAGTTATCCTGGAAAGTCTAACATCTTTACCCCACACCATATTCTCACCTGACATAACCCTCCTTGACCAGTAATTCTGCGAGAAGAATCGCGGAGCCAGCCGCTCCGCGGACAAGGTTATGTCCAAGGACGAAAAAAGAGAAACATTTAGAGTTAACCTTCCTAACTCTGCCAACAACAACGCTCATACCGGGAATCGAACCAGCCATCCTGTCCAGCCTGGGCTGTGGCCTGTCTATTTCCTTCCTAACCACTATAGGTTGTTCAGGAGCCGAAGGCAGTTTTAATTCCTGTGGAGGGCCTTTAAAATTTCTTAACGCATCTATGACCTCTTCAAGATCGGGATTAGATTCGCTCTCTATGTAAACACTTCCGAGGTGGCCATCTAGTACAGGCACTCTAGTGCAGGAGGCTACAACATCTATCCTTCTTTCTCTGATGAGTTCTTCCTCAACCTCACTAAGTATCTTCCTTAGCTCTAACCTGATCTTGTCCTCTTCTCCTGGGATATAAGGTACTATGTTATCCATGATTTCATATGAGGGAACACCTGGATACCCAGCTCCTGATACGGACTGCATAGTCGTAACTACGATCTTTTTTAAGCCGAATGCATCATCAAGAGGTTTAAGCGGTAGTGCCAGTATGCTTGTAGTACAGTTAGGGTCCGTTACTATTGCCCCATCCCAATCTCTTCTCCTTTTTTGAACCTCTACCAGGGCCATATGGTCAAAGTTTACCTCAGGTACTATCAGAGGTACGTCAGGTTCCATTCTGTAGTAACTAGCCTTGCTGATAACGATAAATCCCTCCCTCGCAAACTCCGCCTCTATCCTTCCTGCTATATCGGATGGAAGCGAAGAAAACACTATATCAGCATCTACGTACTTAGGATTACTGTCCAGGAGAGTAATGTCTTTTGAATAGCCAGGTACGTTACTTCCCAACAACCATTTAACTGATTCTGAGTATCTAGTCCCTGCTCTACTACCGCTAGTTAACGCTGTTAACTTAAACATGGGATGTCCCTCTAGCATCTTAATAAACCATTGGCCAACCATCCCTCTACCTCCAAGAATAGCCACCTTTATACTTCTCAAGTTCTTTCACCTAAGCTTGATTTTATCAAATCAAAGGCTTTCTTCCTTAAGCTCCAGTCGACGAATATCGCTATTCTTGAAAGAACAGTTTGCACACCATAGACGTTTATACCTTCCTGAGCAAGAGGCTTAAGCAACTCATACACTACGCCTGGCTTTACGTCTAGCTCTTTCCCTTTTACGAAGATTAGTGCTAAGTCTCTTATTCCGGAAATAGCTACAGCGATCCCCTTATTAACAAGCTTATCGTGGAGAGAGTTAAGTATAGCACCAAAATCACCTCTTCCATAGATAATGAGCCCTTTTTCCAGTGTGCTTAGGGAGATGACCTCACCTCCCACCTCTCTAACACCTTTAAGCGCGGGTTCGATAAGGTTCTCAGTGTCGTTAAGAGCTACTACTGTAAACATCAAGACTTTCTCGCTGAAAAGTTCGAGGCTTAGCTCTGAGAGATCACCACTTACGACAGACCTAACCACGATGTTCGAGTCCTTGAGTTCAGCTACCTTTACGCGTACACTATTATCAAGGTATCTAAGCGCTTTGGGATGCAGGATCCTTGCCCCTCCTTTACACAACATGATGGCCTCTTCTATCCCTATCTTTCTGAGTACTCTAGAACTCTTTACTATCTTTGGATCCCCGCTATATATAGCGCCCACATCTTTTACCAAGAGAACCTCGCCTGCCCCCAGACACCTAGCTAAAACAATGGCTGTGGTATCGCTCCCCCCTCTACCTAGTGTGGTAAGTTTACCAGTTACAGTTTTCCCTGCATAACCTGCAACTATAGGCATCTTACCTTCCTTAATAAGGTTTAAGAGATGTTTAGAGGCCTTTTTACACTCCTCCAGCAATGGATTAGCATCGCCGAAATTGTCATCAGTTATTATGGGCCAGATATCAGAGAAGGGATCCACATATACCGCGGGTATACCCCTAGATTTTAAAGCTGAGGCTATTAACCTAGCACTTATAACCTCTCCTAAGGGTAACACGGAGTCGGCATACTCAGGGCTAACATCCTTTGGTAAATTAGCTAGCACAGAGTCTGTAAGTCCTTTGAAAGCAGAAACAACTATTACTAGTCTACCATTGTCTTTATAAAGCCTCTCTATAACCTTCAGAACAACCTCCAGATTCTGCGGCTCTAGGATGGAACCCCCAAACTTAACTACAGATATTGGCTCTTCATACCACCTCAGCCTACTAGTATTCTCTTAAATAATATTTAAAATTTTCCTTTAATTGTTTTATTAATTTAGACAAGAAAAGCTCTTTATTAAAGTCTAGATAACTTTTCAAACTATTTTTCTCGCATTACCCCTAAGCTCTGAATCCTCTGTGACTAGGACTTTCTTTGTTATTGTGTATGATGAAGCAGGGTAAACTCCTTTCTGTAAGGCTCTTAAAAGTTTCCAAAGACAGCAACTTCATGCCTCATTTCTTACTGTATTTTCTGAGGTATTCTTCTCTGTTAAGGGTCTCTGGAGTGGCATATATGAGCGGATATCTTAGTAACGCATCTATCAACATGGATGCTAAGAAAGGTGCTTCTGGGAATAGGGATTCGTACATTATGCCTCCAAGCCAGGGAGCGGGTATGCCCAGGGTTAAAGAGAGAAAATTCCTAACTCCCATCCATCTGCCTCTCATTTCAGAAGGAACTAGTTCCATAGTTAATGCCTGGAATGGTGTCCTTGAGGCCATCCATACGCCCCTAATAAACCAGGCTAATATTAAGTGCTCTGGCGAGGGTGCTAGGAGGAACATCAAGGTGGATATGTAGAAGAGTGGCCTCAAAATAACTACCGTTTTCACTCTACCTAGCTTGTCGGCTGCCTTACCTATTATGGGTGAGAATGCCAAGGTGGCAAGATTAGCTACAAAGCCCATGTATCCTATTATGAACTCGTCAGCGCCTTTAACCTCAACAGCATATATTATCTGGTAAGGAATTGTTGACGCAAAAACGTATCTTCCTAGGATCTCTATAACAACCCACCTTCTAAGCCAAGGTCTTTTAAAAACGAGCACAGAGTCCCTAACCATCTGGTTAAGGCCTTGTTTAGCTCTTTTTGATCTGGGCTCCACAAGGATGAAGCTCGAGATAACTAAGGTTACTGTCAATCCTATTACCTGGATTATAAAGAGAGGTCTTATTCCCTCTACCTTTAGTCCTCCAAACCTATTTACAAGAAGTGCTGCTATAAGAGGGGCTATGACGGAGGCTAGCATGTAAAGCGAGTCAGCTATACCTATACTGAAAGCTCTCTGCCTCCCCCTTGTAGACTCCGTTAATATTAGCGCCTCTATGCCCATTATTGCATTAAAAGATACTGTAGTTAGTACGAGTCCTAAGGCGGCTAAGAACCAGTTAAACGCCAAAGCAAAAGCTGCGGCGGAAGCGGCTTCGATAATCATACCTATAATGTAGGCTGTTTTCCTACTGACGATATCAGCCAGATACCCTATTAACGACGAGACTAACGCGCTCGAGAGAAGAGCTAAACTTCTTATGCTGCCGAGGCTTGACACGCTAATTCCTACACCTACCGTGTATAAGTCCACGAATTGCTGTGAAAGGCCATTGAAGAAACCTGAGGACAGCCTCCTGAATAGCAAAGTTACATAATTTCTCCTGTTTATAGTTTGACCCTCAGAATCCTCACAATCCATTCACAGTCGCCTGACCATTGCTAAGAATTCTATAACTGAAGTTTTTTCAATGAAACTGTTAATAAAGAATTCCCAGCCATTTTCTCTGCTTAATACTAAAGATAGTTTCAAACTCTTCTTAGCCAATGGTAGCTTCTCATCAAATTTCTCATTAAGCAGTTTTTGTAGAAGAATTTCAAAGCAAAATAAGCACCTCTCATGATTGGTCTGCTTTTATTGGAGTAAGAAAGCAAGAATTCTCTGGGTGTCTTTCCAGATTTTTTAAACCCTTTCACAACTGAGACGTAAGCTTTGCCTGTTTGGTAAGAATACT
>Ga0180302_10000295_pt1 | contig 20789 bp, 30 predicted proteins | sample GuaBasSediGuay17_FD_121794 | JGI IMG/M metagenome (GOLD analysis project Ga0180302, IMG submission 121794) | Subseafloor sediment microbial communities from Guaymas Basin, Gulf of California, Mexico - Guay17, Core 4571-4, 12-15 cm | ecosystem: Environmental > Aquatic > Marine > Hydrothermal... | reverse complement strand
TGCTAGGCTTTAAGAAATACATGTGAGCTCGGACCATTAGGATAAACTTTAAATAAACGCCTCATCAATACTAACCAGGTCTACGCGAAGAGGTGTCCAGCTAGTATGGTGATGATGGACACTCTAGCCAACGCGTTAGCTACTATCATGAACAACGAGGTCAGGGGTCATAAGGAATGCCTCATAATGCCGGCATCTAAGTTCATAGCCACAGTGTTAAGGATAATGCAGAAGGAGGGCTACATAGGGGAATTTGAGTATATTGACGACGGTAGAGCTGGCAAGTTAAAGGTGCAATTGTTAGGGAGGATTAACAAGTGTGGTGTGATAAAGCCTAGGTACCCCGTTAAAAAGGATGAATACGAGGAGTGGGAGAGGAGGTACCTGCCTTCGAGGGACATAGGATTCCTCATAGTTTCCACCCCTAAAGGGGTAATGACCCATAAAGAGGCTAAGGAGAAGGGCTTAGGTGGGGTGTTAGTGGCTTATGTCTACTGAAGAGTTAAGGAGGTTGTTAAGGTTAAGGGGGTTAATGAAGCTCAAGAAACCTAACTTTACTAGGATGAATTCCTGGTACTTAGCGAGGATAGATGAGGACGTATGGCGAAGGCCTAAAGGGCTGGATAATAAGATAAGGTTAGAGAGGAAGGGATTCCCGGCGAGGGTTAAGGTTGGTTACAGGAAACCTAAGTTCGTGAGGGGGCTCCATCCCTCGGGCAAAGAAGAGGTCTTAGTTTTTAACGAGATAGATCTATCTGGTTTAGATCCTAAGAAACATATCGTCAGAATAGCCTCCGCCGTAGGGAAGAGAAAGCGACAACAGATACTTGAAGCGGCCAAAAAGATGGGGCTTAAAGTAATAAATCCGGGGAGGTGAAGGCTATTTCTTCCGTAAAACATGTAAGAAGGATGGCTGCAGAGATATTAGGTGTCGGAGAGGGCAGGATATGGATCAATCCGGAACACCTTAAAAGGGTCTCTGGAGCCATCTCGAGGGAGGAGGTTAGAAAGCTGATAGATGACGGATTCATAGACGTGAGGCCCATAAAAGGAGTCTCGAGGGTGCGAGTTAGGCGTAGAGCTTTGCAGAGGAAGAAAGGTAGGAGAAAGGGCCCAGGTAGCCGCAAAGGATCTAGGATAAGCAGGAAGGAGCTATGGATGATCAAAGTTAGGGCGTTAAGAAGATTCCTAAGGAGCCTTAAAGAGAAGAAGTTAATTGAACCGAAGGTATACAGGAGGCTCTACTTGATGGTGAAGGGAGGAGCCTTCAGGAGCGTTGCTCACTTAAAATTGTATATGAACGAACATAAGCTCATAAGGAGGATATAGATATATGGCTAGATCGGGATACAGGCTTAAACTTAAGAGAAGGAGATTAGGCCTAACTAACTATTATAAGAGGAAGAAGCTGATACTCTCTGGCAAGCCTAGGCTAGTTGTAAGGAAGACTAATAAACATATAATAGCGCAGGTGGTCGTAGCTAAACCTAACGGGGATATAACGCTAACCTCCTCCAGCTCCTTAGAGTTAGTGAGGAGGTTCGGGTGGAAGGGGGATCTCAATAACAGTCCCGCGGCCTACCTTGTGGGCCTAATAGTGGGCTACAAGGCCCTTAAGGCCGGGGTAAAGGAGGCTATATTGGACATAGGTCTTCACAGGCCGGTGAAAGGTTCGAGGGTCTTCGCCGTTCTCAAGGGGGCCTTAGACGCCGGTCTTAAGGTCCCCCACTCGGAGGAGATACTCCCCTCCGAAGAGAGGATAGATGGAACAGTCATAGCCGACTACGCTAAGAGGCTCTCTGAGGAGGCACCTGATAAGTATCAGGTCCAATTCTCTAAATATTTGGAGAGGGGTTTAAAGCCTGAAAACCTACCTGAGCACTTTAATGAAGTGAAGGGGGTCATAGAAAAGGAACTCTCCACCTAAATCATCCTTTTTAGGAGTTCGTTTATCGCTCTACCTCTGTACCCTAATTCTCCGTTATTGCCGTACTGTTTCCTTATCGAGCCCTTAAACCCTCCTTTAGGTGGGTGGAGGCGGAAGACCGGTTTAAGGCCCGGTAGGTCCTTCAAGGAAACTTTACCATCTAAAAGCGCCTGCGCTAGCTCCTCGACATCATCGAAGCCGTACTTGCGTAGAAATTCCTCGCTCAGCCTTTTGTCTCCTACTATCCGTCCTCTCTTCTTCAGCAATAAGGTCAAGGTATCCTTATCGATCTCTCCCCATGTAACGTAACTTTGCACCTTTCGCAGCATCCCCTTATAGACATCGTTGTCGTCAATTATCACTGCGTGGAACCTCTTGACGAGCCTGAGTAGTCTTAAGGTGTACTCGCTATCAGGGTCTACGTCCACGGTACCCCTAATTCTTACTACTGCTAACTTACCCATCGTCACCACTCGGAGGGGGTCTTCAACTTATAAGTGTTCCTTAGGGCATTGAAGGTTGCTTTTGCGAAATTTATGGTTGTCCGAGTGGATCCCCGCGTTCTCGTCCATACGTCCTTTACCCCAGCCAGCCTTAATACGGCTTTCGCGACCTCCCCGGCCACTAAGCCTACGCCTTTCGGAGCGGGTATGAGCCATATTTCTACACTACCGCTCTTCCCGTAAACTTTAAAGGGGACGCTGTGGGGCTCGCCGCATAAGCATTCCCAGCTTCCACATCCCCTCCTCACGGGAGCTATGTTTAATTTGGCATCGGTTATGGCCTTTTCTATGGCCTGTCTCACCTGCTTAGCCTTTCCTAATCCTAACCCTACATAACCGTTATAGTTGCCTACGGCTACTAACGCTTGAAAGCTACTCACCTCACCGGCATCTGTCTGCCTTTGGACTAAATTAATGTTTAACACTTCGTGTTGAAGGCCTGGTAGGAGGGCGTCGACTATCTCCACCTCCCTTATATGTAGGTTATCCTCGAAAATCTGCTCTATTGAAGTTATCTTCCCGTCCTTCACTAGCCTGCCCACTTTAGTCCTTGGTTTCCATTCCTCCAATGTCTCCGAGGACATATAGACTCACTCACGTAAATCATAGCAACTAATTAAAAAACTTTTAGGCTTAAAGGATAATCACTAACCTTAGCGAAGGACTCTTGGATCGTCCCATTAATAGGGGGATTAGGTTGCGGTGAAATTTAGGGACGAGGATAAAAAGGACAGAGTCTCGCTAGTAAAGTATTTAAGTAGTTTTCGTCTACTTTTCAAAGAGTATCTGAGGAGAGATGCAAAATGTCCGTAAGGAGGGAAAAGAAGTCCAAGAGCTTGAGGGGCTGGAGAACCCATAGCTGGGGAAGGGTAGGTCAACATAGGAGGAGTGGCAGGAAAGGAGGCCGGGGTAGAGCGGGCCTGCATAAACATAAATGGTCATGGGTTGTAAAATATGCGCCCGATTACTTTGGCAAGCACGGATTTACTAGGCACCCATCCATCACTCCTATACCTAAAACGATAAACGTAGGCGAGATAATGGAGAGATTAGAGGAGTGGGCAGCCGCGGGTAAAGTGTCCAAGAAAGGTGATAAGTATTTGATCGATCTGCCCTCCTTAGGCTATAGTAAGCTGCTGGGAAGGGGAGAGATAGAGGTACCAGTCATCGTAAGGGCGTTCTCTGCATCCGAAAGCGCTGTCTCTAAAATAGAGAAGGCAGGAGGCAAGGTGGAGCTCATAGGAGGTGGCTAAAGTTGAGCTTAACGGAGAAGGTACAGCCCATATTTAGGGTATTGCCCGAGATACCTAAGCCCGGTAAGCGCCTCAGCTTGGGGGAGAGGCTTTTCTGGACGGGGCTCGTTCTTGTGGCTTATCTCGTAATGGCTCAAGTCCCCCTCTTTGGGATACCTTACTTGCCTAGAGCCGCCGGTGAATACTTAACGTTCTTAAGGCTGATAACGGCGTCTAATAGGGGCACCTTAATGGAACTAGGAATAGGTCCGTTAGTGACCAGCGGCCTGATATGGCAACTATTAGTAGGCAGTAAGATAGTTGAATTAGATACTAGTACCCCCGAGGGTAGAGCGACATTTACAGGACTAGAAAAGCTATTTACTATAATATTCACTGTTGTGGAGGCCCTAGCCTACATAATGGGAGGGGCTTACGGCCACCTCTCCACTAACGCCGCCTTAATGGTTTTCATGCAGCTCTTCTTAGCCACCATGCTAGTGATGTTGATGGACGAAATGCTCCAAAAAGGATGGGGGATCGGTAGTGGAGTGAGCTTATTCATAGCCGCTGGGGTGGCTCAAAGAATTTTCTGGCAGCTCTTCTCCCCGATAGTTCTTAAACAGGCAGGCAATTTACCTATAGGTGTTATACCGGCGCTCTTCGTGGCTTTAGGCAAGGGACTCAGCTTAGGAGACTGGAGCGCTCTTAACGCAGTCATATTTAGGAGCTTTTATCCCAGCTTGATCGGCTTAGCTACCACCGTAGGCCTCTTCTTATTATTACTTTATTTAGATAATATACAAGTAGAAATACCGGTCTCCATGACGAAGTACGGTGGGATGAGATCTAAAATACCTCTTAAGTTCCTTTACGTCTCTGTCATACCGGTGATAATAATAGGCGCGCTATACTCTAACATATTTATATTCAGCCAGCTCATATGGGCAAGGCTACACACCCAACCGGATAACTGGTTTTACAATAATTTCTTCAAGTACATCGCTAACTATAACGTGACGGCATATAATGAGGGCAGGGGCTTCATACCGCTTCCTGGCACTTTGGTGTACTATCTGACGTCCCCGAGAGGGGTACAGGCAATATTCACTGATCCTCTCAGGGTGTTGATATATTCGGCGCTATTCTTAGCGCTCTCCGTGCTCTTCTCCATAGCGTGGGTCGAAGCGGCGGGCATGGACCCATGGTCCCAGGCTAGGCAGATATCTAAGGCGGGTCTTCAGATACCGGGATTTAGAGGGTCGCCCAGGGCGATGGCGCTGGTCTTAAAGAGGTACATTCCTGCGCTCACTATATTAAGTGGTTTATTGGTGGGCCTCATCGCTATAATAGGAAATTTACTCAATGTGCTCTCCTCGGGTATGGGGCTCCTGCTCTTGGTCGAGATATTGATACAGTATCAAAATATTATAGCGCAGGAAAGAGCTTTAGAGGCGTATCCTCTGCTAAGGAAGCTCGTCAAGCCCTAATGAGTAAACGTTTATATCCCCTATCTCACTCTTTATTTTAACTGTTGAGAGGTAGAATAATTTATGCCGCGTAGGATGACTGCTAGAATTATTGAGCGTAAAAAGGACATATATGAGCTCTTGAGGGAGAGGGGCGAGCTGCCTACCTCGGAGATAGTTAAGGAAACCGGTTTAACTCACTCGCAGGCTTTTTATATACTTAGGTTATTGTTACGCGATGGTAAGGTGGAAGAAATAAAAAGGGGTAAGGTAGCTTATTGGAGAGTAACGGGGTGAGCGGGTTATGGGAGGAAGGCAGAGAACGTCCCTCTTCTTCAGTAGCGAGGAGGGTTCCGGGGAGAAGAAGGAGAAGGGTAAGAAAGGAGGCAGTAAGAGGAAGTAATGGAACCTATTAGGGATAAACCTTATTTTTCCATAGCCCTGCCCTCCTCAACTTTAGAGGAGGCTCCAGGTCTTAGGGAGAAAACCTTAAAGGCGGGGTTTATAGGTAGGGCGCTGGCGGTCTTCAGGGTGGAGGAGATATACATATTTAAGGATCCGTTCGATCCCCATTCTAAGGATAATATAAGCCTTCTGGAACTCCTATTAAGTTACCAAGAGACACCCCAGTACCTTAGGAAGGTGCTGTTCCCGAGGGATACTAACCTACGCTATGCAGGTCTGCTTCCACCCCTTAGAACGCCGCATCATCCGCTTAAGGAAGATAGCACCCCTTATAGGGATGGTGTAGTTGTGAGGGCATCTAAGAGAGGAGCCTTAATTGACGTGGGATTAAAAGAGTTAGTCTATATAAAAGGCGTCAAGGGCAAGGAGGGGGAGAGAGTCACGGTAAAGCTCGTTAAGAGGGGTGATACGTACACGGGCTCTCTTGTAAATAGGGATCTCTTAAACGTATATTGGGGGTTTAGGGTCCTTACAGCTGGCGGCCTAAGGGATTTGCTCCTCGAGGCTAGGAGGAAGAGGTACTTAATCATCGCTACCTCGAAGTACGGAGACCTCATCAACGAGGTCTTAGACGAGATTAAGGCGCGCCTGAAAGGTGTCGAGAGAGCGATGTTGATATTTGGCTCCGCTAAGAGGGGCCTATATCAGATGGCGGAGAGGGAGCGCTTTGAATTGCATGAATTGACGGATTACGTGCTTAACTTCGTACCGCATCAAGGCACGAAAACCGTGAGGACGGAGGAGGCGCTTATAGCTGCCCTCTCGATATTAAACCTCTTGAAGTACATTGGGTAAAGTTTATTAATGAGACGATTGTTAGCCCCTTAGGTTATAAGGTGTTATAAAATGGTAAGCGATAGCAGGCCGCGCAGGGGATCGCTGGCCTACTACCCAAGGAAGAGGGCCAGGAGCATAGTGGCTAGAATCAGGTCATGGCCTAAGGTAGATGAGGTTAGGCCCTTGGCCTTCGCCGGTTATAAGGTAGGAATGGTACACGTCATCATGGTGGAAGACAACCCCAATAGCCCTTACTACGGCAGGGAGGTCGCTAAGGCCGCTACCGTAATAGAGTGCCCTCCGCTCCTTGTGTGCGGTGTAAGGAGCTACATGAGGATGCCTTACGGGCTTAAGGCGCTTACCGAGGTGTGGTCTAAAGATGTACCTAAGGACATAGGGAGAGTGTTTACTTTGCCTGAGGAGGGTTTCGATCATAAGGACAAGCTTCAAGCTCTTGAGGAGGAGAGGGGGAAGGTAGCGCAGGTGAGACTGATAGCCTGTACTCAGCCTAGGAGGGCTGGTATAAGGAAGAAGAAGCCTGAGGTATTCGAAATAGCCCTAGGAGGCCCTGTGGAGGAGGCGCTTAACTATGCGGTCTCAAAGCTCGGCAAGGAGTTAAACATTAAGGAATTCATTAAGGAAGGGGAGTACGTTGATGTAATAGCTATAACCAAGGGAAAGGGCTTTGCGGGTGTGGTGAAGAGGTTTGGAGTAAAGATATTGCCCAGATGGCACAAGCACAGGAAGGGGCATAGGAGGATAGGATCGGTAGGACCAACTGCACCTGGTACTATGTTCTCGGTGCCCAGACCTGGGCAGTTGGGGTTCCAGCAAAGGACTGAGTACAACAAGAGGGTGCTTAAGGTAGGTGATAAACCTGAGGAGATAAACCCAGCCGGGGGCTTCAAGCACTACGGCATCGTAAGAGGGGATTACGTGTTAATAGAGGGCTCAGTTCCAGGGGCTATTAAGAGACTCGTGAAGCTAAGGTTGCCTATAAGGCCTTTAGCGGGCAAGCCCACCCAGGCCCCACAGATAGTATATGTCAGCTCGCGGCCCGTAGGTGAATAGGTATGGAGGAGGTTAAGGGGGCCTTCCTAAGGATAGAAAAGGTAGCTAATGAGGTACCCGTTTACGACTTAAGTGGCAAAGTAGTCAAAACCTTAAAGTTGCCAAAGGTGTTCACATGGCCTGTGAGGGAAGATCTTATAAGGAAGGTATTCCTAGCCTTAAGGACGTCTAGACTTCAACCACAAGGGAGAGATCCCTTAGCTGGAAAGAGGACCACGGCCGAAAGCTGGGGTGTAGGGCACGGTGTAGCTAGGGTGCCTAGGGTGAAAGGTGGCGACAGGGCTGCCAGGATACCGCAGGCGAGGGGAGGGAGGAGGGCTCATCCGCCAGTTGTTTGGAAGAAGATAATAGAAAACGTAAATAGGAAGGAGAAGAGGGTGGCGCTGCTTTCCGCCATAGCGGCCACCGCAGTCAGATATTTCGTGGAGCGGAGAGGGCACAGGATAGATAGAAGGTTGACGTTGCCCATAGTTGTGGTTGACGAGGTAAGAGAGCTCAAGAAGGCTTCGGAGGTCAAGGAATTTCTGAAGAACGTAAACTTGTGGGACGACCTTATGAGGGCGCGGGAGGGGGTCAAGATAAGGGCAGGTAAAGGTAAAATGAGGGGTAGGAGGTATAAGAAGCCTAAGAGCGTGTTGATAGTGGTGGACAAGGATGAAGGAATAGGGCTCGCCGCTAGGAACCTTATAGGCGTGGACGTGAGGCCGGCATTTAAGCTAAGCGTCTTAGATTTGGCTCCTGGCGGCGTACCTGGTAGACTGACTGTGTGGACCGAGTCGGCCTTAAAATATCTCTCATCATTAAAGGTGAGTAGCCTTGAGACGTAAGGAAATCTTGATAAGACCAGTGATATCGGAGAAGGCTATAGAGAAAGTGGAGAGCGAGAATATACTCACCTTCATCGTAGATATAAAAGCTACCAAGCATGACATAAAGAAGGCTGTGGAGGAGCTATTCGGCGTCAAGGTAATTAGGGTCAGAACTTTAATAACCCCCAGGGGGGAGAAGAAGGCTTACGTGAAGTTAAGCCCTGAACATGATGCGAGCGAGATAGCGTCGAGGCTAGGGGTTATCTAGAGACTTCTCAATACATTACCTATCTCTTTTAGTAACTCACTTTTAGGTACTTTAAGGTCGTCCTTCTTTAGGAGAACTAACCCCCTATAATTGAACCAGTCGGCGGGATGATTCTTTTCTTTAAATATTAACGGAGTGTAACCTAGCTTCCTTAAGGCTTGAGCTACCTTTTCAGCCGTAGGATTACTCACGGCCAGCTCCCTTGCTACCCTTCTGCCCTCCTTTCTACTCCTTTCTACGTCGAAGTATAATGGCCATATAAAGATATACCCTCTATCTATCAAGTCCTTAGGACCCCTTTATTAGGACGGCATTCACCACGCCGTCCTGACCGGGCCTAGAGGTAACCTTAGCCGTACCTATTTCGGTCCTGATGATGGCCCCCTTGGTAATAACTCCTCTGCGTACATAATCTCTGCTTGCCGGATTATCGAGGACCCTGATTATTCTTACCTTTAAGCTGCTCCTCCTCTCTGGCACGTAAACGTTAGCAAAAGCCGCTTTGGCCAGCCTTGTCTTTGAGCCTCCACCCCTCACCCGTATGATCTTTCTTTTGTCTTCGGTGTCCAACGTGGTCTCAGTAGGGTACCTTCCTAGTTCGTATTTTCTTTTGACCTTCCTGTGCCTCCCTTTCATGCCTCCGCTTGGCTTTCTCAAGTCATTGCCTTGGTAGACCCCCATGTAGCCCACCTTAATCCGGCTTTACTTTAAGGGAACGAACATAGAGCTCCTTGTGGCCTTAAGTCCTGGGGAGCCGTGCTGTACCTTGGCCGTGGTTGGGGCGAACTCGCCTAGATAATGCCCTAACATCTCGGGTATTATCTTGACAGGCGTGAACTCCTTACCATTATATACGTGTATGGTAAGTCCTACCATCTCAGGTAAAATCACCATATCCCTGCAATGTGTCTTGATTAGCGGTTGCTTACCGCCTTGGGCTACGATTTTCCTGGCCTTCCTCACCTTCTCCAGCAATCTTCTCTGCTCAGGGGTCAGCCCCCTTTTGAGGCTCCTCCTCTGCCTCGAAGGTAGTAACTTTATGAACTCGTCTATGGGGAGGGTAAATAGTTTACTAAACTCGTATCCCCTGTACATGAACTCTTTGGGCATATTAGTCCCCTTTAAATAATCCGCACTCCCTTTTTATCTCTTACCCTTCTTCCTCCCTGTCCGTCTAGCCGCTATAAAGCCTACCTTCTGACCAGGCGGAGCGGTTCTAGGCACCGGCGTGCTGCCAGTGGGATGGGAGCCGCCGCCGTGGGGATGGGCATAAGCTCCCATGGCTTTACCTCTCACCGTGGGGTACTTCCAGGCCTTAGATTTTGAAAGATGGTAGGCCTTACCTGCTTTCAATAGCGGTTTCTCCACCCTCCCTCCTCCGGCCACGATGCCTATGGTGGCCCTACATCTAGTATTTACCTCCTTAACCTTGCCTGAGGGGAGTTGGATAAGCGCCTTTTCACCTGACTTGGTTAAGAGGACGGCGTAGGTGCCGCTGGACCTTGCCAGCTTGCCCCCATCACCCGGCCTCAGCTCTACGTTGCAAATATAGCTACCCTCAGGGACGGAGCCTAGGCTTACCACATTCCCTAAGGCTGGCTTCGCGTTAGCGCCGTATTCGATGATTCTACCTACAGCTAGCCCCTCGGGCGCTATCATTAACATCACCTTACCGTCCTCAAAAACCACCCTGGCCACAGGTGCTCCTCTTCCTGGGTCGTGGAGCAACTCTACAACCCTCCCCCTGATCACCTTGCTCCTAAATTCCTCCTCGACGTAAGCAGGGTACCTTACCTCTCCTACCCTTTTCCAACTTGGCGATCTAAAGACGGAGCCTCCCCTACCTCTTCTTTGTACCAATAGCCTTTTACCCATTTTGATAACACCTATGCCAACATCCCATAGGATCTAAATAAATATTTCCACTCTAATTTAGCGGCACGGAACATCGCCCTCGAGGGCCTCCTTTATGAATGACCTCACCACCTCACTGACCTTCTTGCCGTCTATCTTACCTCTGACCTCCTTCATGACCTCCCCCATTATAGGACCTAAGGACCTCTCCCTCCTTTCCTTTATTAACGCCAGTCTTTCTCGCACTACCCTGGCTACTATCTTCTTTAATTCCTCCTCAGTTATGGCCTCAAGGCCTAACGCCTTCAGGGCCTCCTTAACGCTTGCCTCTGGTCGCTCCGCTAAGAACTTTAATACCTCGCTCACGGCCTCCTTAGCCACTAAGCCATCGTTAAGGGCCTTAAATGTCTCTTCGATATGTTCGTCTGTCAAGTTCTCTATAGGGACCCCGTCTCTCCTTAACCCTTTAAGGGTGTTCTCGATGACTGAAGCTATAAAGCTAGGGGGTATCCTAGGGAACTCCTTAACCAGTTTTTCGAAAAGGTCAAGCCTGTAAGAGGATATCATCTTTCTAGCGAGCTCCTCGCTTAAGCCGTAGACCTTAATGAACTTGGAATATTTCTGCTCGGGAGCTTCAGGTAAGTTAGCCTTGATCTTCTCTATCAATTTAGAGGTCACCCTCGTGGGCCTTATGTCCGTCTCAGGATACATCCTCGCAGAACCCGGTCGTGGCCTGCTGAAGTGGGTTGTGCCATCAGGGTTGGGCCCCCTAGTCTCCTCCGGCACCCCCTTGAGAGCCTCTTTAGCCCTTGTCATCACCGCTTTAAGCCCCTCTATCGCTCTCTCACGTTGATCCGCGACCAGCACGAAGGCGTCGAGGTCACCTACTTTCAAGATCCTTTTTATCTCTTCGACTTCCTCCTCCTTTATCCCGTAACCAGGGAGTTCGTCGCTGTGGATTATCCCGCTCACGCCGCCCCAGAACCTAGCCCTGTCCGCCATTTCCGTCCCAAGCCGCCTGCCCGGCTGTATCTCGCGCCCTAATAGGCCTTTAAATAGAGGTAACTTTAAAGCCAAGACTGCTCCTCCTCTCGAAAGCGCCTTAGAAATGAGCTTCGAGGTCGTGGAGCTGAAAACTTTACTCACATCGATGAACTCCTCCTTTATGTCCTCCTCCTTTAACCCCCTCCTCTTGAGCTCATCCCTAATTTTCAATAAATTATATTGTCTTAAGACCTCATATTCTACGATCTTACTTATCAGCTCGAGTTTTTGGACTCCTTTGACCTCTATCTTGGCCCCTCCCCTTATAGATATGTTTAAATCCTGCCTTATGGTCCCCAACCCTCTCTTTACTTTACCCGTGATCCTCAGTAATTGTCCTATCTTCGAGGCTACTAGCTCCGCCTCTTCAGGTGAGGTTATGACAGGCGCCGTAGCTATCTCTATTAGAGGTATCCCTAATCTGTCAAGCTTGTAAATAGCTTCCCTGCCCTTGACCTCAACCAGCCTGGCCGCATCCTCCTCGAGGCATATGGTCTGTATGGGGATCTCCTTCCCATTAACCTTTACAGCCCCTCCTAAGGCCACTAATGCCGTTCTTTGGAAGCCCGTAGTGTTAGAGCCATCTATCACTATTTTCCTCATGACGTAAATCTCATCAACTATGTTAGATCCCATCATTAGGGCTATAGTTATCGCTACCTCCAAGGCCTCTTCGCTCAGCTCATGCGGGGGCTCCTCATCCATCTCTACTAAGCACGAGGCGTCTTCATAACCTTGATAAACGTACACCCTACCCCTCTTGAACTCGAAAAGGGCGGCCGGATCTACTTCCCCTAGCTCGCTCTTTGTAGGTCTAAGTTCCCTCCTGAACATGTAATTGGCCTCTCCTCTCTTTATTAGCGGCGGGCAATCGCAGAAGAGCTTTCTTTTGGTGTTAAGCATCTGATGGAACTCTATCCCTACCTTTAGCCCCAGCTTCTCGTAATCGAGCTTCTTCATACCCTCACCTGGTTAACGAAGTATCTCTATAGTCCTAGTGAGATTAATGACTCCATGCTCTTTAACTATTAGGGTGTCCTCCCATTGGGCCACGAGCCCCGCTCCTTCCTCTATTAACACCGGATAAGGATATAAAGCCCCTCTTTCCACCAGTCTCCTCAAGATACCCCAGAGGTCAGTTATGTTAAATTTAGTAAGCCATCTAGCAGCGAAGGGTAAGCACCTATATTCTCTCCAAATTCTCTCAGCCAGTGTCATCAACTTCTTGTCGTTTTTTAACCCCTTCAGGCTGTATAGGCTGAAAATGTATATCTCATTGCTATCCTTGACCCTACCCGCCCCATCTGTTACGAAGGGCTCTATGGCGTAAACCTCCCCCGCTTTAGCTCTGTCTAACGTAAAGGTGGCGATATTGGGCACGGATTTGCCTGCGTGTAGATTATATCTAGATATGAGGTGACCGGAGAGGTTTCTTACAGTCTTAAAGCCTCTCGTTTTCACGATCCTCTCTATGATCCCGCCTATTTTGCCTAGGTTAACTCCACTTCGTAACCTCCCTTCTGCAGCCTTAAGCGCCTCCTTTGAGGCCTCAACCAGATCTTCGTGCTCCTCGCTTAACGCTATGGTTATCGCTCCATCCGCTATGTACCCCTCCACTTGGGCCCCGACATCTACTTTAACTAAAGCGCCTGGTGGTATTGTTGTCTCGTCGCCGGGCGGAGAGGTATAGTGCGCGGCTATCTGATTTATCGAGATGTTTACCGGGAAGGCCGGTTTAGCCCCTAGCCTGACGATTTCCCGCTCTAATTGCTCACAGATCTTTATTACCTCCTTGCCTTCGCTCACTAAACTTAAGGAGGCTTCGAGGACTTTATGTACAACCTCGCCAGCTTTAAAATATCCCTCTAGTTCTACCTCCTCCATGAATTTCACTTGGAACTCCCGCTATTGGAAGATATTAAATTAATGGGGTTATTAATGTTTAGTAGATTAACAATATATGACTCCTGTTCCAATTTCTAGTGGGGTCCTTAAATGGGCATAGAGAAGTTAGATAAGATAATGAAGGAAATAATAGGGTACTTAGATGAGAAAGATAAGAGCAGGGAGAATCTCATAAAGCTAGCTAGAGAGGTCGTAAGGCTTTCGAGGGAGATAATATCTATAATTCATAAGGGGAACATAGAGATGGCTATGAGTAAACTCAAGGAGCTAAGCATATGGAAGGACGTCCTGCTGAAGGAAGCAGATAAGTACCCTGACCTAAGATACGGCGGCGTTGTTTTAAATAGCCTCACTGAGTACGTTGAGGTGCAGTTGCTTTTGAGCCTGATAAGGGACAAGGACGTTCTCTCGCCCGAAGAGCTGGGGGTTGATTGCGTCTCTTACCTCTTGGGACTTGCTGATGTCATAGGTGAGCTGAGGAGGTTAGCCTTAGACTCGTTGAGGGAAGACAAAATAGATCTAGCGGAGGAATACATAGGGTACATGGAGGACATATACGTTAGGCTTAGTAGCCTCAGCTACCCAGATGCCATGATACCAGGCTTAAGGAGAAAGTGCGACATAGCTAGGAGGCTGATTGACGAGACTAAGAGCGATTTACTCTTCACTAGGAGGAGCGTGGAGCTAGCTAGAATGTTGGGAATAAGGGCTTAAGGACAATGAGCCATCCTGTGAGAACCCCTACCTTCTTCTCGTTAAGGAGAGCCAGGGAGATACAGAGAAGGCTTGCTCGCTCGCTAGTGTTAAATGATGTACTCGAAGAGATGCCCGGATCGATAGCGGGGGTGGATGTAGGTTATAAAAGGGGCATCGCCGTCGCCTGTGCAGTTTTACTAGAATATCCGAGTTTGAGGGTCGTCGAACACTCCATAACCACCTCCAAAGTTCACTTCCCTTACATACCTACCCTCCTCTCTTTTAGGGAGCTAGCGCCTGCCTTTAGGGCGTTAAACTCCCTGGAGCGTTCTCCGGACGTAGTCATGGTAGATGCTCACGGGTATGCGCACCCCTATAGATTAGGCCTGGCAAGCCACCTTGGCGCGGTACTAAAAAAGCCTACGATCGGCGTGGCTAAGAGGCTTCTATGCGGGAGGGTGGGGGAGTGGAGGGGCAAGTGGGCGCCCATAATCGATAAGGGAGAAGTAATAGGTGCAGCGGTCAAGCTGGCCGAAGGGGCCGAGCCTGTATACGTAAGTGTTGGCAACATGCTCTCCCTGGATACTGCGATCAAAATAACCCTTAAGGCCTCTAAGGGGCATCGCCTTCCCGAGCCCACTAGGTTGGCGCATCTGCTAGCCTCAAGGGCCCTTAAAAGACTTTAAGATTTTCTCGAGTATCTTAGAGGTTTTACATACCTCACATTTTAAGCTCTCTCTAATCCTTATCACCTCTATCTTGAGCCCCAACTCCTTCGTTGACTCTCTAATTAGGGGTTCTAACGAAGCCTGGTCCGGTCCTAATAAGACTATGTCCGGCTTGAGCCTCCTTAAAATCTCTTTAACGTCAAATCCCTCCTCCCCTAACACGACCTCGTCCACGTACTTGAGCCCCTTTAACATCAATGCCCTGTACTTTTCAGGTAATATGGGGGGCCGTCCCTTTACCCTGATCACGGTCGAGTCCCTAGCCACCACGACTACGACCCTGCCCCTCTCCTTCGCCTTCTTAAGGAGAAATAGGTGGCCTGGATGTAATATGTCGAAAACTCCTCCCACTAGAACCCTCTTCCTCGAAGCCCTAGGCCACTCGAACTCCATTAGCCCCATATGTCTTAGAGAGTCTAGCAGCCCTTCACTGTAAGCTATGCAGGCCAGACTCGTGAAGTAATCACCTTTATCATATAAATAATATTTAGAGTCTTGGAGGTAGGCTTCGGCTAAGCTAACTATTCCCTTGCACTCTTTGGGCAATTCCCTTTCCTTTAACTTGAGGAGCAACTCTTCTACCTTATCTATATAACCTTTAACTCTCTCAACCTCCTCTCCCATACTTTTATCTCCTCCTCCTTACATCCGTGTAATGTCACCAGGGCCTCCACTTCCAAGGGATGTAGAAGGCCTGGTATTATCAGGCTGTGAGGAGGGGGGCCCAATTCTTCATCGATTAACCTTGCGAAGGATGCAGCCTTAATCCTTTGCTGGGGGGAGCCTAGCCTGGCCAGTCCTATCCCTAAGGTTTCGTTACTTATCAATCCGTACTCCCTCCTTCGCTCCATCTCGAAGAGTAGCTTTAAGGCATCACTCACCCGCATGTAGACGTTTTCTTCAACAGATATCTCTAGGAGGAATAGCGTGTGGAGGCCCCTAGCTAAGTTATCCTTCAACACCTCGTAAGGTGTATCGCTTAAAAATCCCGTCCTCCTCTCAGGGAAGACTATAGTTACGCACTTTCCGAATTTATATAATTGGAGCCCTGAGGAGCTAATGGCCGTTGAGGCTACAGAAGGCGCGTGAATAACTTGGGTCTTTATGCCCCGGCGCTCGGCCTCTAACCTGAGGGTTATGTGAGTGGTGGCTATAAAGGGGTCTCCTGGGCTAACCAAGGCCACGTCCTCTTTGGCGGCAGCGCTTAATACGATCTCCCCGTTAAGCTCCTCCAGGTCCTTCCTAGAAACCTCTATAACCTCAACGCCGCATAGCTCCTCCAGCCTGGTTCTAGAGAATGAGGGGAGCAAGCTGGTATAGGTTTCTACAAAGATCTTATTCACACGCTTTAATACCTTCAGTCCCTTAAGTGTAAGATCTTCGAGGTCGTAGAGGCCCAGTCCGACAAAGTATAGCATCCCTCGCCCCCCCTCAGCGCAGAGGTAACTTATATTTAAGTAAGGCTGCCACACCCCCCAAACTCTTAAGTTTAGCACCGGCCTCTAACGAGTTAGGGACTATCCTTACCTTTGCCCCTTTCTCTTCGGATAATCTTATGAGCTCTTTTATCTTATCCTCATTCGCCCTTTCTCTGAGGAAGCTGTCTAAGATCAATAATTCATCTACCGCTCCGAGCCTCGAGGCACTAATGGCCTCGTCCAAGCCTATCGCTACCCTGTCCTTGTCCTCCATAAGCGTCTTATATATGCGGTTCATGGCCTCCTCGCTTTCAAGGCTCCTTATTCTCTTGGCCAGCTCCCTTAATCTACCGCTCCTCACGGCCTCATATATGCCGGCTAATCCTCCCTCTGAGACCTTTATCTTAATGAGTTCGCGTGGTGGGCCTAAAGCCTTCCTCAACTCCTCCGCTACCCAATCTAGGATGAGAGAAGGGGCCAGTAAGATTAGGGGCCCCTCTCTCACGTAATACCGCTTTAAGACCTTAACCACCTCCTTTATAGAGCCTGCGAGCATAGCCTTAACGCTACCTGCCTCTTCCTTATAAACTGGGATAGTAGCGAGTACCTCGAGTCCCTGGTCTCTTAGCCTAGCTACGACCGCATCTTCGTCGCCCATGGACAATATTAACGCTACCTCCTTCTTGCCGCTCTTTTCGATGAGTGAGAGATGGTACTTATTCAGCCTGCCCTTAATTATCTTAATCCTCCTCCCTGGCTCCACCGTAATAGTGTGATGGCTCCCCTTCGCATGTAATATCTCCGGGGACTCTACCACTACTCCCCTTATCCTAAGCCTTGTGGTGAACCTTTGGAACTCTACGCGCTCTACTTTAACCCCCATATAGGCCCTTATTCTCTCCCCTCTCTCCCCTACCCCCTTTCTCCTTCTTAACATTCTGAGGGTCCAGGAATATACTAGATCGCCCCTCTCTAGGATTAGAGAGAGCACGTAGAGGTCATCTAGGTCCTCTGGTACTAGCTCGATCTCGCTCTTTCTAACATTTAAGGATATTACCCTCAAGCCGCCCTCCCCATAGCGTCCCTTTTATATTACCTCTGCTTCGTACTCGCAGGCCGTCAGGATCCGGGAGACCACTACCCAAGAGTCTAAAGGTCGCGGGTATATAGATACCTTATCGCCACCGAGGGAAAGGACCTCCTCGCTGAAAGCCCCGGCCTGGAACCCACCTACCACAGTCAATGGCCTCTCTTCGCGCGTTAAGGCTTTACCCAATTCCTTGAGCTTCAGCCTCGTGCCAGTTTCGTCGAAGACGAAGATCCTTGTGGGACGTAGCTCCTTTATTAAATCTCTCAATTCCAACCCCATGATCTCCATTAGTGGGGTACTAGAGGCTGGAGGTACCTTACCTACCTCTAGAAGTTGCTCCATTAACCCTACAAACCTGTTATAATTTCTAGGAAGCCTCACTGAAGGGTCGAGACGGATGACATTGCCCTCCACCGTGTGAACGTAAACGTTCAACATGCCGTGTAGGTTTAAAGGGGAACCAAGGGCCTCCAAGAGGCAGAAATGAACTATATCTGGCCTTCCTCTTTTCTCTCTATCCTTAAGCACCTTCATAGCCGAGTAATGTAATGAGGTATCCAAGAGTATTTGGCCCGGCCTTTTGCCCCTCCTCTCAGCATTTTTATATACCGAAGGATGCCTCCAGAGCTCCTTAGGGACTAGTTCCAAACCGGCATCGGCTATTAGTAATATTAAGCTATTCAACGTATACACCTCGCCTGATCCTCATAGAAGTGCAGCGCTCGGATCATAGTCTTCTAGATTTCCCTTCAAGATGTATTTTACCTCTCCCTTATTTATGAGGGGGATCGGGCACTCATCCATATAATCTAAGGCGATCCGCGGGCAGGCCGTGATTATGAACACTTGCGGCCATACAAAGTTGAGGAGCTCAGAAATCCTTACTTCGTCGACTACCACGATTTTGGCGCTCAAACCCCTTCTCTCAAGCTCCTTCTTTATCTTTGACGCCTCCACTAGGTTCAGTTGCCCCACCTTGGTGGACAGCACTATCGCGAACCTTCTCGCCTCCATCGCCCGCATCAAACTATAAAGCCTCTTCCTTACTAATCTCTGGCAGTTCTCATGCACTTCGGAGGCTTTGCCTGAATAAGGGTCCAAGCTGATGACCCTCTTTTTGCTAATTAAGGCCAGTCCTATCGCGTGGAAGAGTCCCCCGGCTATGCATAGGTATCCATCTACTTTATCCCTTACGCTCAGAGCGGCTGAATAGTTACATCCTAACACCTGTCCCTTAAACATACCTAGTTCATCCGGTTTACCGATAAATGCCTTAAGGCCTCTCTTTGTGAGCTCTTCCTTAATTTCGCTTAATAAAGGTACATGTTGCACAGAGGCTACCAGTCCTACACGGTTAAGGCCGTTAAGAAGTTTTAAGGCCCGCTTCAATCCCTCTTCAAGTCTGATATTCGAAAAGGCAGGCACGAACAGGACGTTCACCCCGCATACCGTCGCGTGTAAGGTTAAGGGGTTGTGTCCAAAGTGCACTATTAAATCTGCGCCTACAGCCCTAGCCCCTACAACATCGACGTCACAGGGCCCCCACGTATGGCTACCCGAGATGAAGACGTCAGCGACCCCGCTTAATTCATCAGCAATCCATAACGAGTACTTCTTAAGTCCGTCAGGGAACTGAAGCAATATTTTTTTGGCCCCCCTCTCGACGACCTCCCTTTTTACCTTCTCCACCTCAAACTCGTAATCGCCCACAAAATTTAAAGGAAGGGGCACTATATAAGCGTCGAAACAGTGAGGAACCGCCTATATTACTGGACCTTAAATGTGTTAAAGGCTTACGGCATCAGACCGGTAAAACGTCTAAGCCAAAGCTTTTTGATAGATGAGATGATACTGGGGAAGATACTTGACTCCTTGGACGTTAAGGGCTCTGAGACAGTCCTGGAGATAGGGGCTGGGATAGGGGCGGTCACCATACCTCTCCTCGATCGTGGCTGTAGGGTTGTAGCAGTGGAGGTGGATAAGAGACTAGTGAGGGCGCTCCTCGGAGAGGCGCCGAAGGAGGGATTGGGGAGACTTGATGTCATAGTTGCGGACATACTCGTTCTACCTCCTTTTAAGGTGAACAAGATATTTTCTAATACTCCCTTTCACATATCCAGCGACCTTACCTTTAAGCTATTGAAAGAATATGAGTTCGAGTATGCGGTTCTCTCCTACCAAAGGGAGTACGCCTTAAGGCTCCTAGCCAAGCCCGGCAGTCCAAACTACGGTAGACTAACTGTCATGGTGACGCTCTACGGCAAGGTAGAGCCGCTTTTCACGATCCCCAAGAGGTCGTTCTATCCGCCTCCTAAAGTCGACTCCATGGTGGTAAGGCTTAGCAAGGAGGTCAAATTAGGCGATACAGATCCCGCCTTATTGGAGTGGCTGGTGAGGTCGCTGTTTAGCCAAAGGCGTAAGAAGGTAGCCAAGGTGCTTAAATTCTCATTAGCCAAGATAGGTAAGGCAGACTTAGCCTTGAGGGCAGTTAACGAGTTAGACGTGGCCAATAAGAGGGTCTACGAGTTACCGCCGTCTACTTTCTTAGAGCTGGCTCGTTATCTAAGCGAGAGGGGGGTCAAACTATCCTCTCCAACCCCTAAGTTTAAGGGGTAGCCTTTATTAGGTCATTTAACGATATCCTCTCGGTTCGAAAGGGGGGATAGGGTGGCGAAAATATTGGAGCGGCGCCTTGTGGTCGACAAGCTGTATAGGGGAGAGCTTCCCGGGCTAGTGGTCCTCGAATTGAAGGACAGGAAGGGAGGGATCTCCGTAAGGCTAGACTTAACAGAGGGGATACTTAGGGAGATGAAGTGGAAGCCTGAAGGTGGGGAGGTCGCACTATCTATCCTAAAGGAAGACGTGGGTGGGGAGGATTTCAAGTTTTACGCTTGGGGTAGGGTTTACGAGTTGAAGGAGGTTGATGGATCATATAAATATTACATCTCCATAGGGGGGCTACAGCTCCTCCTCTCCCTTAAGGGAGAAAGGATTAGGTTAAATAAAGGGGACAAGGTCTATATAGGCATGAAGGTGATCAGGTAAGCGTGCTCAGCGAAGAAGAGGTTAGGAGATTAACCAGGTGGGCTAAGCTCATAGGCGCTAAGGTCGTGTTCTGCTTAGAGGACTATAAATTTAATTTAGTGGTGGGCAAGTTCATACATGCGGAAGATAAGGAGGGTAGAGAGGTGCCTTGGGTCAGAGCCTTTGGGAGTAAGATGCCTTGGGACGTTCTATCAAGCTTCAAGGTTAAGGAAGTAAGGGTTAAGGTTAAAGGAACAGAAAGGCGCTTCAAGAGGGATGAATTCAAGAAGTACCTAAAAGGCATTATATAGCGGGCCCGGGGGGATTCGAACCCCCGACCACTCGGTTAAGAGCCGAGCGCTCTACCTAACTGAGCTACGGGCCCCAAAAAATGAGGAATGGGACCAGGCTTATATAGCTTTTCCCTTAACTAAAGGCAACGATGGATTACGTGAAGGAATTAGCCAAGGAGAGGATAGTTAGACTTTTCGAGATGGCTGAGGCCTTCT
>Ga0180302_10000293_pt1 | contig 20835 bp, 43 predicted proteins | sample GuaBasSediGuay17_FD_121794 | JGI IMG/M metagenome (GOLD analysis project Ga0180302, IMG submission 121794) | Subseafloor sediment microbial communities from Guaymas Basin, Gulf of California, Mexico - Guay17, Core 4571-4, 12-15 cm | ecosystem: Environmental > Aquatic > Marine > Hydrothermal... | reverse complement strand
GGGTACTAGCTCCCGCGCCCAAAACTGTAGGAGGTACGCATGAGAAGTTTAACTTTGACCTTCATCGTGTCGACCGCTCTGGCTTACTTAGCGTTAACTGCAGACAAAGGAAACTGGTTGTTCTTCGCTGCAAGCCTTTGGGTTACAATCCGTCACTTCATCTTGACGGAGGAGGGGCACTATGAAAGTAACACGCCAAGCATACAAGACAGCGAGAATGCTGCGTGACCTCGAGGTGTTTCTGTCACTGGACCCTAAGCGGATACTGCGTCGTCAGCTCAACAAGCGAATCCTTCGTAGGGCAACACCGTTTATAACCTGGAGGAAGGCATGGAGTGGGAAGAACTGGTAATCGGTGTTCTGGCAGTGCTGACAGCAGCGAAGATTTTCGCATGGGGCGAACGCCGACTTAAGCCGCTGGATAAACTGTTCGAGCGTTCAATGAACAGTGCGGCGGACTTCATAGAGCATACTATGAGTAGAGCGAGGGAGTACCTCGAAAAGAACCTACCGCAGAACGTCGATGAAGAGAAGGTCAAGGAGATGTTGAAAAAGTTCGCTAACGAGAACCTAAACAAGTAGAGGTTCACATGAGAGTTCTGGCAGAAGTCGACGACTGCATAATATTGGAAACTCCCGAGCTCGATACAGATGAAGTCACGCTCGCCTACAACAATGTTACCCTCTACTTACCAAAAGACAGGATAGTGGAAACATTCAAGGATTTACGCCGTCGAGGATATAAGGGGTTCGCGGTCCGTAAGTCCGACCTCAAGCCCAACTCTACCATTCCTATCACAATTCTCTTAATTGCAGACGCACCATGCGACTTCCCTGCCATTGCCCTACTACAAAAACACGGCGACACTATACTCCGCGTCGGGCCGTTCGAAGAGTATTGGTATCTGACGTCCGGCGGTAAAGTCTACTTGCTGGGTCGCATCATGCACTAAAGTAGGGACTGTGTCAACAGGCCGCTGAACGTTCCATCACTAACAAGGGGGTTAAGTGAACCGGAATACGAAAGTGCGGTGCAAGTTCAAGCAGGTATGTAAGGCTCCATTATGCCCAAAGGACGAAGAGTCCCTAAAGTGGGGTGTATGGCTGCCGGCGGGTGAAATACTGTCGGAAGTATGTCGGCACCCGAGAATGCAAAACCATCCGCTGGTCCGTGCACAACACGATGCACTTGAAAAGGGTGTCCGTACCTGCCTCACAGCCAAACAGCTTCTCGACGAAAGCTACACAGCGAAGCCGGAAGCAGTGCCGTTGAAAGTTCCACTATACCCTAAGCAAAGGAGGGAGCCATGACATTCGTGAAGCCAGACTGTCCAAAGTGGGACACGTGCTCAGTTCCTATCTGCCCCTTAATGCCAGACTACTGGGAGGGGGTCGTTTGGTGGACCAACGAACCCATCTGCCCTCGTGCCGCGGAGCTTGCGGTTCAAGTACCGTGGATTGAACAACTGAAGGAGCTCAAGAGGCAAAGAAAACGGAAAGCTTACGAGCTACACTACAATGGTAAGGAATGGGAGTTTCGGGAAGTCACCGAACAGAGCGTCAAGGTAGACTCAAGCAAGAGGCAAGTCCAGCGTTCTTCCTCCGATGGACAGCCATCGTTATCAAAGACCGAAAGACGTAAACTACAAGAAGCCAAATGCTGCCGAGGATGCGGACGAAGAAAGGAAGAATGCAACTTAGTCATCCACTTTATCGTCCCACTGGAAGAAGGTGGTTGGCGGAGTAGGGACAACATGATCGTCCTCTGCGAAGAGTGCCGCGACGCAGTCGTATCTGAGGGTTTGCGCTCTCGTCAGGACATTCTAGACTTCCTGAGCCAACGCAGGAGCGAGACACGTCCGGACTGGCACCGTTGGGTGTACGGAGGAGAGCGTAACCCGATGCTGGACGCCAAGCCGATCGGCGACGACTTCTTCTGGAGGACGGTCGCAAAACTCACCGAGGGGTCTGAGCCCAAATGAACCGTTTTGCCAACAGCCCAAAAACGCAATTAACCTCCAATAACTTCGCTACGTTACATTAACAAAACAAGGAGAAAGTAAGCCAAAGTGATCCAAAGAGTTAATTAGTCGCACCTCCGAAACAAAAAATTCAGCATGCCAACTAGCGAGAATCGTTCTAACTTAAACTACACCTTAGACTTACACGGAAATTTCAAACGCAAGTTAAGGTGAAGTTTTCATTCAAGTTAAGTCGAATTTGCAAAAACCCGGGTGGGGAACGCCGGGGGGCCTATGTATAGACATAGGGCCCCGGGCAAACCGCAGGATTTTCAGCCTCGGAGTTAGGAAGGCAACTCCATGAGTCACTTAAACTTGACTATATACAGGCGCACCTGCCATAACCCACCCGCAAATTCTCATTTTGCCAACTTTGAGGACGAACACGGGTACGCGCGAACGAAACGTCCCCTTTTCGGCTTGAGGAACTGAGATGAATTTCGTATATTTAAGGCGAAATTCAACAAAGTCACCCAAACTCGAAAGGAGGTGGAGCATGACTGAACAGGAGCTGAAGCAGATGGCGTCGTACATCACCTACCAGCTGTATAAAGACTTCGGTAGCGAGAAAGGCTACCTGTTCGGCCTCAAGCCAGACGACAGGAGTGCAGTGGAGGTAATCGTCTATCTAGTACTGAAATACCTTCAGAACAACAAAGGAGGTGGATCATGACGTATGTCGCAATCCACGACAATGGACACGAGGTGTTCGTCGAGCGTGTCGAGGCCGACTCGCGCGATGAAGCACTGGAGGTTGCCGAAAGGAATGACGCCAATACCATTGTGTTGGAGGAGTCAGAGGCGAAAACCCTAGCAATGTTCATTCTCGACCCCTACGCAGTCTCAACACCAATTACTCGCAAGGAGGTGCAACATGACGTACAAAGTGTCCGGTGAAGTTACACTGCATCTTTCATGGTCAGACGACGCAGATACCAACCTCGAAGTTGTGCACCCAGAACTGGACATATACGTGGACGCGTCGGACAGCTTCGAACCACTCTCGTATGGCAGCACCAGTCAATCGGAGCTGTTTGAAGTCGAAGTTGACGCTGACTCACCCGAAGAGGCTGAACAGATGGTAATTGACTCCCTCTCGGACACCGAACGTTGGGATGTGACTGCGGAGATCGCTCGGGAGGAGATTGTGTCGGCATATGTCGACGACGTCGAAGTAACCATTTTTAACGTCGAACCGGTCGATGAGGAGTAATCCGTTCAACCGAACGTGGCAAGCCATCGAAGACTGGATCGACGTCAGAAGGGAAAAACTCACAAAAGAGGAGCGCGCCACTCTCGCAGTGGTTGCGCTCCTCGCTTGTTACGGCAACTACGGAAGTCAGCCTCTGTGTCGTAAGTGCCCCCTAGCATTGTGGTGTGAATTCGAATAGGAGGTGGCATGTATCCCTACATTACAAAGTGCAGTAAATGTGGTAAGTACTTTGTGCCGACAGCCAAACGTTTTCCACGCGAAATGTCCCTACGACTAGAAATTGAAGACATCAGGTTCGACTTCACAGGACTGCGTTTTGTTACAACTTCCCCGTTGTTTTACGCAGAGTGCAAGAACCCTCTACAGCCAACACACCACTGCGTGCAACGTTTGGCGTGGGCCGGTTACAAACTACAGGAACAGTTCAGCGCGTTAAGTCTGGCGGCGCGAATGTACACAGGGAGAGAGGAAGCACTCATGTGGCAGCAAGCGCTGTTAAAATACCTACACGAGGACCCTCAAACCCTCAGCGAACCCTTCACCAAAGTTAAACTCTACTGGACACTCAACATTGGCGGAGTAACAGACTACCTCATCTTTCAATACGACAACCTAGAGCAGAAGTTCTCTATGACCTATCACAACCCAAACTTGTACATCTTACTATGCCTTTTTGGTCTGTGGCAGTTCACTTTTTTGCGTGAAGGGAGTAACGTCGTCCTCAACACAAACTTCCAACTCCTCAACACACCCGCTCAGCTCACCTTGGTCATCGACAAAGCATACCAACAGAAAATGCAAAAAACTCTCGTCCAAGCGAACGAGCTACTCAAACTCCTAGACTAGTCCACCTTTCGGCTTGCTGAACAAAAAGGAATTTCGTATATTTAAGCGGAATTGAAAGGAGGTCCATCATGAACACGTTGATAACTTTTGGATACGACCAGTTTGGAGAGGTCTACCTAGACTGTCACCTACACATCCCACCCAAAGAGGCGCTCAACGCAGCCAAGCTGGTAGAAGAGATCACAGGACACAACCCCTATGAGCCAATACTGACTGCACTCTACGTAGTGACGTTACGGTCACGCTTCCAAAACACGCGTGCGATCATACTACCAGGTAAATGGACTCGTGACGAAGCCGAAGTGTTCATCAAGTCGACACCCCGTAAACGTCTGAACGAGTTAAGCTTCCATCTACCGGCAACCCTGTAACCAAGGAGGTGCGTATGTATCCGGTCAAGGGAGGTAAGCAGTTACAAAAAGTGCTGGAGACCGCATTCAGAAACAACCTCAGCGTCATCATTAGCGGCTCTAGCGGGATCGGAAAAAGCGAGATAGTGTATCAGGTCGCGTCCAAGGTAGGACTGCCAGTTAGGGAGTGTAGGCTTTACTTGATGGACCCAGGCGAAGCAAAGGGTATTCCGGACGTAGAGGGTAGGAGAACGATTTGGACTCGTCCAGACTGGCTGCCAGAGGAACCGTGTGTTTTGTTCTTCGACGACATTCACGCTGTAATGGATCAACTACAGGCCCCTCTGTATGAACTTCTGCTCACTCGTCACCTGCACGGACATCCAATTCCCGACGGCGTGCGGTTCGTAGCAGCAGGGAACATTGGAATGTCGAGTGCGAGTGCACAGGAGATCCTCGCACCAATCATGGCTCGCTTCAACATCGCGATTGAGTTCGAGCCCGAAGTTAACGACTTCGCCGCCTACATTTCCTCCCTCGACGCCGGTCCCGAAAAGACAAAGATTGCCGCATTCCTTCTCGCCTACCCTGAGTACTTGTATGAGAAAGACCCCGCCCCAAGCCAGATGTTCCCCTGTCCTAGAACGTGGGTCAACTTGCTGAAAAACCTCGAGGCGGGCTACGACATTTCGGTAGCTACTGGCACGGTAGGTGTTACCGCAGGCACAAAGTTTGTGGACATCTATCCGATTCTTGGGCGCTCGAAGCGTGAGCTGATGTCCCAAGTGCCGAGCAACATCAAAGAGCAGATAACGCTGGCAGCGGCACTGGCGAGATATGACTTCGACAACGAGATTGCGGAGTTCATCCGCAACAGGTTGTCGTTGGAGGCGCAGATGTTGTATTTCCGCAGCGTTGTGCTGATGCATCCTGACAAACTGCTCGAGCTCATCGAGAACCCCTACATCACCGAAGCGGCGAACGAGATAGTACAGCTTTTGCAAGACTAGGGAGGGAGTATGTCACACGACCCGGTAAGGTTCAAGGTGTTTCAGACTTTGGGAACCAGTATGGCGTTGTACGCGCCAGTAGAGTACACCAACGAGCTGCCTAGCTTCAGTAACGGTCAAACAACTAAGGATGGATGTATCAAAATACGTGCGTCACTCAACACCAACGAAAGAACCTTCGTGTTAGCTCACGAAGTGCTGCACCACGCATTCGAACACTTCGCCCGGGGAGTGGGTAAGGACCCTATCATTTGGGGCTTGGCGACCGACCACGTAATCAACACCATCCTCTACTCTCTCGGTCTGCACGGAGACGGTGTGACTTTCCCTGGTGCACCAGAGGGTCCGGCAGAAGCAGTGTATAGATGGCTAATGCAACAAGCAAAGCGTGTCGGTTCCAACGCCTACATCATTCAAGGTGAGAAAGCTCAGATGCATGATGATGGATCGATCACGTATGGAGATCGCTCAGTTACTCCACTAGACCCGACGACGAAGACGGAAAGTAGTGGAACAGCGAGAGCTGAGTTCGAGCAGACACAGAAGTCGAGAGGACATATGCCGTATGGCGTAGCGAGGGAGGTGCAGAGAGCAGACCAAAGTAAGGTCAAGTGGTATCAGATTCTCAAGCACAAACTCATCGGGAGAGTAAGCAAGTATAGTTCGTTATACACTTATACCAAAAGACCGTTCTTCGCAGCATCACTGCTGAAGAGGCAAGGCGTGAGAGTGCCCGGTGCGATGAAAGTAGGACTGTCCGTAGTGTATGCAATCGACACATCCGGAAGCATGTATGTTGAAGAGTTATCGCAGGCGCTGGCCGAACTGCTCGAGCTGCGGAAACACGTGTCCGATTTGTGGGTGGTATCATGCGATGCTGACGTGCACGAAGTTCTACATAACCCAACTCCGGAGCAAGTGAAGCTGAAAGGCCAGGGAGGGACTGACTTTCGACCAACGTTCAAACTCGTTGAAGAGAGGAGATGGAAGCCGAACATTCTCATTTACTTTACCGATTTGATGGGCGAGTTTCCGGAAACAGCACCCGGATATCCAGTGATCTGGATCGTGATGGAGCACCCTGGAGTCAAAGACTTCAAGCCACCATTTGGACAGGTCATCCTAATCTAACAAGGAGGTCAAGATGCAGCTACTACTAACGTTTCTAGCGGCAATGGTCATACGCGTAGTTCTGCTCACACTTTCTGTAGCAGTCATATGGTTGACGTGGAATCATGGCGTAGTTTCGGTGTTCGAAACGCTGCCACGTATCACGTTTTCGCAGTGCTGGCTCTGTACGGCCTTCGTGTACTTCGTAGGAGATGTGTTCAGGGGTACGCTACTCATCAAATTGAACCAGTAGGAGGCAAGATGAAAGCAGTTAGGGTGTGGCGGGATAGCTTGGGGTACTGGGTCAAAAAACCTCAGTGCTCTACCCCAATTCAGTGCCGAAATCTGTTTGAGGTGCTGTTAGAGCTTACTCACGGACTGAAAGACTACGAGATGCACCGCAAACTCATGGAGCACCGTTACAAAGTGGAAGACTTCGACAAATGGCTGGAACAGCTATACGGCAAAAAGAAACGCTGAACGTCGTACGGTGTCCGTGCTGCGGCAAGTACTTCGTGTACCGAGCCGTACGTGTGCCAACGAAAGTTATTCTAGCGATCGCCAAAACCTCCGATGCCGCAGTAGTATACGAGTTCCAAGGTAACGCTATGTTCTTAAACATAAGGTGGGCGAAAAGCTTTATGAAGACGTTGCACAAAAACCCACTTAGGTACGACAAGACTTCGCTTTTCCGGCTAATTGCTGCAGCGCACTTCGTATACGAGCACTGGGATAAACTGATAGTATTGTGCACGAACATCGACCAAGCCAAAGACGTCCTCCTTCAGCTTTTTCTGAAAGGTTGGGCCGAGAGACGGCCTGTAAGGAGAACGCTGCCAGCGCAATCAAGGCTATCGGTCAAAAGTAGAGTGATGGGTACTCCAGTGCTTCTTATTTACGCACATAACGCGTTCGAAGTCATTGGAGCGGAAGCGGTGGAAGTCGCTAGAAAACTCCTCATCCACAGCCAATGTCGCATCCGGCAAAAGGATGACGTAGTGTACTTGCATACACATGCGGAAGTGTTCGGTTCACTATGGCCCGTGAGAGTGGTCCTGGCGAAGTCAATTTGGGACGTAATGTTGGAGTGGGCTTTATGAGACTAGTGAGATGTCCTAAATGCAAACGTTCGTTCGTCGTTGAACCTGATTTTATGCCCCACCGTATCGTAATGCAGATCGACCTGGATAGGACTCACCAAGTAACCTTTGCCTTCCACAGAGAAGAGATGTCCACTACACTTGGCTGGGGTGCATTCCTGTACAGTGTCGAAGATGGTAACCCGGTAGAAAACTCTTCAGAAGGAGTCCTGAAGTTAGTGAGTGTAGCAAAAACTTTACAGCCCAAACTTAACGTAATCCTGCTTGCATTGCCGGACGATATCACAGAAGCTGCACATATTATACACCAAACGTTTTTGCAGCTGTATTGGGTCGCACAGCCCGAAGAAGACGAGCCCCCTCCGAACACTTCAATTTGTATTCACCACTACGTAGCCATCGACCACGAAATGTACCCCTGTCACCTAGAGCTTCACAAAGACGGGTTCTGGATTCACAACCCCATCGTGCAAAACACCTTATCCAACGTGAGGCTATTTGGACGCACGTGGAAGGTAAAGTTTGTGTGGCCTTCTCTGGACACGGAGGTCTGAAATGCTGTTGCGCCATCCACTCGTTACATTTCTCGGACAGTATGTCGAAAAACCTTTGTACATTGCGCACATACTGGCCACAGAGGAGAAGCAGAGCTATGCACTCCTTGTTGACAGCCATATTTGGCTTGCAGTAGAGGAAGGTTACACGTTCTGGCATAATGTCAGATTAGTGAAAGGTGAGGAAAGGTGGACGTACCTACTGCATAAGTGGAACGCAGGAGCCTCTGTAGTAGCCGGCTGCCCTACGTTCTTCAAACTCTCAACGCTTATCTGTTGGGCGTACGAGTTACTGATGAACGTACAGTTGAACCCATCATCGGTGGAGTTTGCTCTCAAGTGTATTCCTCCACAGGAGGTGCGGTGATGCGTTATTACCACTTTCTGCTTAGCCCGCTCGAAAAGAAACTGCAGAGACCGCTCCTTCTGTATTGTAGCACAGTACGCCACTTCGACGCAGATCGCAATTTCATCGACGCTCACGTCCACGTTCCTATGCACCACCTATTCTGGTCACGTGTGCAAGAGCAGTATCCGCAATGGGAAAGTCTAGCAAAGAAGTGGGGTGCGTTCAGGATTGAAAAAGCGATCTGCCCAGAATTCAAAGATCTGGCGTCGCTGATCTGCTGGGCCTACGAATTGTTCCTTGGTGTGCAGTTGCCAGTTGAGTCTGTTAGTCTGGTACTTGAGATGATTCAGCCTACACCAATGGAGTGGGAGCAAAGGATAGGAGACTGGGAGAAGGAGCACAGAGAATGACTTTTTATCACCCACTGCTAAGGCCGTTGGAAGTCAAATTGAACAGACCTTTACTGATGTCACAAGCTATACTGTACTATCTTGTGACACATCCTAGAACCGATGAAAATAAGAACTTTTGGAATCATGTAAAGAAAGTACATCCTCAGTGGGAGGAGTTAGCGCAGAAGTGGGGTGCAAGAGTCGTGCAGCATGTTTGGTGTCCTGAGTTCCCAACTCCATCGCTTCTGATTGGGTGGGCGTATGAATTGTTTCTGAGCAAGCCTTTGCCGCTGTATACTGTGAACCTCGCTTTGCAAGTGGTCAAGCCGGAACCTACAACGTGGAAAGAACGTTTTGAGAGGTGGAGGGGTGACACATGCTGTTCTACCACTTTATACTGAGGCCGTTGGAGCGCGTTCTTCGTAGACCCCTTCTGATTGCGTATCCGCTGTTTGAACAGTATTACCTTGACGCGCATCCGAGCCTTACTGAACACCAAAAGTTTTGGGAAGAGGTCAAAAAGCAAAAACCGAATTGGAAAAGTATAGCACGAAAGTGGAAGGCAGATGGAGTGAAGGGATGGTGCCCCGAGTTCGCTACACTGCCACAGCTTTTGTGCTGGGCGTATGAGTTGTTTCTGGAGATGGAGCTGGATGAGAAGAGTGTGCAACTAGTGCTCGACATTTGTCCGCCAACTCCAATGACATGGGAGCAACGTTTGGAGGAGTGATGAGGCAATTGTACCATCCGTTGTTGAGGCCGCTAGAGCTGAAGCTGCGGAGACCATTGTTGATTACTCAGTCGTATGCGACTGACATGTACTTTCTGGACGCGCACCCACAGTGGTTGGAGCATCAAAAGTTTTGGGACGTGATTAAAAGCAAGAATCCGTACTTTGTTTGGACCGCGCAACAGTGGGGGGCATGTGGCACTCAAAACTGTTGGTGTCCAGAGTTTAGCACTATTCCGCTGCTTCTGTGTTGGGCGTATGAGCTGTTCTTGGAGGTAGCGCTGGATGTAGACAATGTCCAACTACTACTCAAAGTTTTGCCGCCAGAGACAACGACGTGGGAGCATCGCTTGTTAGATTGGAGCAAGAACGATGTGGAGCCATCCGCTACTGGAACCGATAGAAAAGAAGATTCAGCGCCCTTTGACGATAGTTCGGTATAGGTGCTACTACGACGACAAACCCCGTCTACTGTACTGTTTGGAGGTAGATGCAAGAGCATCCGTCGATGAAGAATTCTGGACACAGGTGTTACAGGATGTTGGAAAAGAACGTTGGAAGAGGCTTGCACGAAAGTGGAGCTTCACAGGGACTGGATGGGGCAAACTGTTGCCAGGTTCAAGTGTTTCGAGCCCGGAATTTGAAGATGTAGTGTCGTTGATCTGCTGGGCATATGAGTTGTTTTTGGGCAAACAGTTGGACCCGAATTTTGTGAAGTGGTGTTTGCAGATTCACGAGTTAATGCCGGTAAGCTGGTAGGATGAGGACACACTATCATACACTCTTGAAGCCGTTGGAGGAGAGGCTCAAGCGTCCGCTACTGATAGCGAAGGAACTTGGGTATTTTCTGGACACGCACCCGACCGTCGAGGGGTTTAAAGTGTTCTGGCACAGAGTAAAGAGGGATAGGATGGAGCAATACCAACGTGTTACTGCTAAGTGGAGGGGAATGCCGCCTTATCCGTTGGAGGTTTGTCCGTCGTTCGAAAACCCGGCAAGGCTGATCTGCTGGGCGTACGAGCTGTTGCTAGATCGGGAGCTCGACCTTATCAAAGTGTCGACGTTTTTGAAAGTACTGCCAATGAACCCTATGTCATGGAGAGAACGTTTAGATGCGTGGAGTCTGAAGTGACGTTTTATCACCGTCTTTTGAAGCCTCTAGAGAAACACCTGAAGCGTCCACTGCTAATTGCGATGGGTGTAGGGTTCTACCTTGATACACACTACACAGTAGAAGGACTAGAGGAGTTCTGGGGTCAGGTCAAAATTCAAATGTTCGACAAGTACTGCCAAGTAACGCAGAAGTGGAGGGGAAAAGGACCTGGCCTCGAAATCTGTCCCGCATTTAGAGATCCAACCACACTCATTTGTTGGGCGTATGAGCTATTCTTGGGGGCGGAGCTTAATGAGTCTTGTGTTTCTCTTGCTTTGAGGGTAGATCCGGTGATACCTATGACCTGGCGACAACGTATGAAACGCTGGCACAAGGAGGTGGCGGAATGAGTTATATATGTGAAATCTGCAACAAGCAAGTAGACTCGAATGTAGTGTACCTGGTATCTGAAATGCTGAAGGAAGAAAGGTGGACTGAGAAGGTTCACTTTAAAGCGATCAAAGTGTGTCCGAAGTGCTGGAGAGAGACGTTGAAGAGAGACAGTCAGGGATATTTGGCAAGGAGGAGCGATGAACAGGATTACGCAATGTCCAAACTGCGGTAAGTGGTTTGTACACCGGTCTGCACTGATGCCGAACAAGACCTTTTTCACTTTTTACATCAACGAGTCGCACAACGTATCGTATAGGATGTTTGGCAGGAAGTTGAGTGTAGACGTGCTTTGGAACTGGACCAAAGTCAACGGTGTGAGTGCAAATCCGGTGGACGAAAGTGAAGAAGCTTTGAGAAGGCTGGTGGCGCTGTCGTATAGGCTACAGAAGCATTTGAATGCGGCGTACTTGGCGTCGATCGAATATTATGAGGCTAAGGAGTTTGCGCACCAAGTTTTCTTAAAGCTCTGGGACCAGACGGAACCCGCCGACTCCTTGCGAGATTTGCCTCAGAACGTGAGTCTGCAGGTAGTGTCGCAGTTGTACGTAAGTGTGGACACCACAGTGCCAATCGTATTCGAGTACGTTCAGGGAAGGTTTACAGGTACGACCGCAGATACCGTAGCCAATGTCTTGTGTCTGGCCGCAGCATTGCCTGCGTACAAGGTGAGGAAAGGTGAGGAGAGGGTTGTGCTGAAGACGGAGTACTTCTTGTTTGGTGAGGTACGTCCGGTGGAGGTGAGAGTGGCACGGAGCACGTGGAGCCACGTGGAGGATTTGTGCTACAAGTACCTGCACGCAGATCCGATTTATGCTGCAGTCGTTGAAAAGATCGAGTCAGGAGGTGATGAGCGTGGGTGAGCTGATCGTTTGGGCAGTGTTTATGGCGTCGGTACTGGGGTTGGGGTTCGTACTGGCGTGGATGTTGACGCAGGCAGATAGGAGGTGACGAAAGATGCCGATGTTGCTGGTGACGAATGTAATTGCGTGTGTTGTTGGGGTGTTCATAGGCATGATGCTCGGCGCTTCTGCAGCCGCACGCCGGGTGGCTCATCTTGAGGGGCAAGTGGAGGAGCTGAGGCTGAGGTGCAGGCGTTTGGAGGAGATGTTGAGCGAGGTGGAGTGAGATGGGTTCGACTGCGTTGATGTGTTTGCTGATTGTTGAGTATGCCCTTGTGGCGTTTATTCTGTTTCTGCGAGGGGAACTACGCCAAGGGGCTCTATTGGATTGGCGCAATTATCATTACGATAGCGATACTGCTGATGTGAGCAAGGAGGTGTGCTATGTGGCAGGCGATTGAGCAGAAAGTGAGGGAGTTCAAGGCGCAGTGCCGGGACGAGCGCGTGTGTTTGGAGTTTGACGAGGTATGCCGGCTGAAGGTCGGAGGGCAGAGGTATGTGTTGAGCGAAACGGCGCGCCGGCAAGTGTGTCAGACGGTAGGGTGCAACGTGCGGTTTTTGAGTGTACTGGAGCATAAGGGGTTGGGAGAGGTGCTGAATGAAGTGGTGCCGGAGAGGGTGTATCTGGTGAGGCTGAGAGGGGACAAGGTACGCGCAGTGCTGTCGAGGTATACGCCGATCGATTATGATGAAGTGGTGGAGAGCTTGCTGAAGAAGGTGAACTTTGTGAAGGTGCTGGCGAGTGATGTTGTGGCGTCTCTGCAGCTGCTGACGGATGACTGGATGTGGGTGAAGGTAGCGGGGAGCGGGGAGCTGGAGGTAAGTGTGGTGGATTCTGAGACAGGTGTTGGAGCTGTGTCGGCGTACATTGTGCATGCGCCGACACAGTTTGCTGTGAAGGTGTTGTCGCACCCGCACTTGGCTAAGCTCCCGGAGCAGGCGGAGAGGGTGCTGGCGCAGAGCGTGGTGAGCGTAGCTGCTGGCTTGGATGTGCTGAAGGCAAATTGTCAGCGCCAGTTCAAGATGCGCTGGATAGACCGGAAGCTGCTGCCGTACCAGTACACGATCTCCGCACAGGTGTTGGGCAAAAGGTGGGATGAGCTGAAGAGGGAGCGTTTGGTGCAGATGAGGATTGAAGAGTTTAGGGTTCCGGACACGAGTGACCTTAGGGTGAGGATGAGCGTGGCGTGTGCGCTGTACGCCCTTGCAATGCAACCTGATAGGTACATCAAGGATGGGTGGCTGTGTGATTGGCCTTCGGTAAGAAGTTGAGGGAGAAGGAGATTTGCGCAAACGAACAGATTCTGAAAAAGCGTACGATTTCGGATTTAAACACACAAAACTCGGAGTTAGCTGGACAGTTTGAAGAAAAATTCGAATTGAGGATGTGTTGAAGTTCAACGTTTTTCTGAGGTTAGAGGTACGAGAGGGTTTACACAGAACTAAACAAAGCAAAAGAGAAAAGCCTGAGCATAGCGAAGGTTCATAAAAGAATGGTGAAGCATCACGCACCCTGCCTGCCGGACACGGCAGAAAGGGTTGTTGGAGAGCGTGCTGAGACGTTGAAGCGGAGAGAGCTGACACAAAGTTTCTGGTGCAGGTGCGAGCGACATACGCTGAAAGCACACCGCACCAAAGCCACACAATGTTCCGGTGGATTCACGTCTGGAGGCGAAATGCGTGTCCTCTCTTTTCGCATGCGCAGTGAGCTGGCCAATACAGGCCGGCGCATAGCGAAGGGTTTGCGCTTTCGTTTCGCTTCTCGACAAATGCAAGTGCCAGTACTCCACTTACTTAGCAGGACAGACAACACAAAACCATTCGCCTCAGCTCTGCACACCTGACTGCGCACCTGCACATTCCGCTGCAAAAGGCTTGCGGAATATAGGTGAATTTGTTATATTCTGGCCGGAACTTCAAACTAAGGAGGTGGAATTATGAGCAACGACAAGAGCAAGGAGCAGGTATACGAGTTCAAGGATCTGGAACGCGGCGAGTATAGCGCCAACTACTGGAATGTGCTGCGGCGCTACCAAGCAAAGCATACAGCCAAAGGACTCAGTCCTTACAAGTTCGAGCGTCAGCTCATCTCGTACCAAGCAAGAGACAGGTTCGTCGAATGGCTCAAAGCCGCACGCTTTTTGGACGACGATCTTCGGCCTATAGTGCCGGTGCACTCTTGGTGCCATATCTATGCTGCGTACGTTGCAGTCAATGAGATGGTTTGGGACGACCAGCAGGAGCAGTTGTGGGATAGTCATACTTTTGGTTACGGTCCGTACGCAGTAACGGTCAACCCAACTGCCAAGCTTGGCTGGGGTTATTGGAGCGATTTGTTGTGTAACGGTCCGTGGACGCAGACGCTCAAGAAGAAGCTCTGGATGTTCCGCGAGTTTGTTAGTGGAGATCCGGCCGAGAGTCACAAGCACTATGTGGAGGAAATGCGAGGAAGGCAGTTTGTGTTGGATGAGAGAGTACGTAAGTGGTTAGGTCTGGAGGTAGAGACGTCTGACGCGCTTTCGTTTTCACACAAAATGCAATACGGGTTTTATAAAGGGGTAATCGCAGAGCTGGACAGGAGGGTTACGAAAGGAGAGGAGAAGAATGACGAAGATCGGCTTTGGGAGATCTATGAGATGGATCTGTGCGAGTTGGATTTGCGCAGTCTGAGAAAGATAGTAACGGAGTTTCCGCCAGATGAGCATTTGGTGCCAAAGTGGATGAAGTATGGAGAGGTGGAGAGGGTTGTGCATTTGTGGATGCGTGCGCGCTTTTGGCTGAGGGCGATGGCGCTCAAGGTATGGGCGGGTATGCGTTCACCGCGATGGAAAGGGTATGAGAATGCTTTGGCGTTCTTGTCGCAGGCGGCGGTAGTGAATGGGCTTGTGTGGCGTGGGTGCTATGGTGTTTACAGCAGGTTCTTAAGGTCTCCGGAAGTGAGCTGGTAGAGTCTCGAGAGAGGTGAGTGGTACGTGAACGTCGTTTGCCCCTTGTTGAGATTAGTTAGAGTGACTAAATCTCTCTTTGTTTAGCTTTGCTTAGTTTTCTCCTCATGCCGGCGTTTAAGTGAAACAAAGAGTCTGCCTTTGCGCTCCAGCAAATCAGCACTTTTGTCGTTTGTGTTCAGGTGTAGCGCGTAATCGTAGACGATGTTCTGGATCGCTCGCGATTTTTCAAAAATGTTCGTTTGGGAGTAACTCAATGGAAAACAACAACTACATATGGCCCAACTTCCACCTTCGCGCAGTACACCCTCCGTATATGTTGATAGCAGATGAGGTTGGACTCACTTTTGTTTACATCTACGGGTCTCACCCAGACTTCTACAAACAACCTCACCCCTTACCGAGCGGGTTGCAGTCGCTGGAGCGTTACGTGTACGGGTTCGGCTTCGCGTGTCACGCCCCAGCGGCGCGTTTGGTGCTGTCCAACTCACCCTCTCCAAAAAGCTTTGCACAAATGTTTTTCGCCGGGCTTCGCAAGCCGCCACAGTTTGTAGGCGATGTTTCGGTTTTCTTCAAAATCTGTGACACAGTACAAGCTGAAGTAAGCCCATATCCCAAACTCCGTACCGAAAAACCAGACGGCTTGACGTGGCGCTCGCACGGCGTAGTCGTCAGCCTTCCGGATCTTGTAGAAGCTTTGAAAGGATGTAAGGCGATTATCGAAGTAAGAACCCACGACTTTGGGTCACTTCACGTTCAAGCACGTTTTCCCTTCTTCGAAAAGTACATAATCATTCCGTTGATCGTGCCGGCAGACAAAGTGGTAGCATCGAAGCACGACATTCGGATGTTGTGGCATTTGCTCTCCAAAGACGTCTATCGTGCTGAACTACAGCGATTTCTCAGTAGGTTTTGGGGGTCGTACGATGAATCATGAAATCGGTTTCCGTTTGTGGCTCGACTTTACGTTGCCAAAACTCCAGCTTTGCTGTACGGGCGGCGTGTACATGTTACTGCCACGGTCGCAGTCTTTGGAGTTCTGGATGAAGTTTCGCGAAAAGTTTCCACTTGCACTTGTTGATGCCCGCTTTCGTGGGTTGGGAGTAGGCCCCTACGGACCTTTCGGAGAGTGTGATGAGTTGTTTGAATGGGCGATTGCATGGCGAGATGCATTAAAGAAGACCCTGGAGGAAACATGAGTTCGGTCGACTTCGATGACGTGACAATTTACTGGCTGGAATTCATTCCTGACGATGTACGCACCAAGTTTCTCACGGCAGCATGGCTGGTCAGTGTTTACTGGCATCAAGGAACCATCCACGTTCCGGTTGGAGGGCAGCACTACTTTTGGCAATTCGACTGGAGCAAATCTCCGGACGGTCCGCGTTGGAAAGCCTTATGCAGAGTGTGCTGGGCTTTGGGTACTTTCAAGAAGTTCAAATTCCTGTTCGACACCTCGCCTTCGTCTGTCGCTCAGCTGTTGCAGGAGGCTTTGCTCGACCACAAGGTTCCGCAGCACCATTTTTGCAGCGCAATGCTCTACTTAAACCGGTATCCTGAATGGTGTTTTTGGACGACACCCCTCGGCATCATCCCTCGAAGAGACTTGTCGTTAAGACCTTCGAGTGTTGAAGTGTTGGAGCAGGACTACGTACGGGTTTACAAAGCCACAAAACATAGTGTCGTTTTGTTCTTTGACATTTTGGACTTCGACTGTTACGTCAAGCTAATGGGCGAAGATGCAAAACACTTTCGCAAATTTGCAAAGCGGTTGCAGTAGCCAAACGCTCAGCCGATATTAGAGGAAAAAAACTCGGAGGTGCTATGTTCGGCTGGGCAAATGACAATCAAGGAAAACGTACTTCTTCACCTAAGGGAAGAGTGTAGAAAGGAGAAAAATGTGGAACGTGTAGCGGTATTAACGGATTTGCCTGACGCGAAAGTGCATTGGATACCCAACCGCTCACCTTTACCTGACATCAGCTTTTCTGCGTCGTTCGACCAACCCGACGACCCAGACTACGTCGTATTCCACAGCCACGTACGTTTTCCCGCCGAGTTTTCCATTGGCGACTTTTTGTTGATGGAAGAGGGACGTGTGTGGCTAATTTACTCTGTGCCGGAAGACAAATTTGTTGCTGGTGTACGGTTCGGAGATGTGCTGTATGATGAACCGATTGTAACCGAAAGGAGGAGCTATGCGGTGGTCGAATCGAATGTTTCGGACGGCGCGGAGAGTTCGTGACTTGGAGGTGCTTCTCACCCTCAACCCCTCCAAGATCCTTAAGCACTTCGTTAACAAGAAGATGCTCAAATTCACCAGTCGGCGTATGCTATTCAGGCTTGGAAAGGGGAATCTGTGGTGGTAGTAACGTATCAGTTTGCACCTCACTGCCCGATTTGGAAAGATTTACCAAAACCGTTGATAGTGTCACTTGTACGGACTCGAATACGCGGGCTAAGGGGTTGGTTTGTGAGATTGGAGCCATACCATAACGAAACGTGGGCAGAGCTACTGAAAGATCCTGAAGTAGCTGAGGCAGCCCAACGTTTAAACGCGTTGGTTTTGCCTCCGTACGTAAGTTGTCCAGTGACTCCGAAATTGGGAGACGTGTTGGAGTTCGCTTACTTTGCGCTTAAAAAGCGACACGTTTCTTTCTCGTCGATTTGGTTGCTTTGTTCGAGTTGTGCGAAAGACGAAATTTACTGTGCAGCTAAACGGGCCATTTTAAGTGAAGGAGGACTCAATGATATTCGGGCTTGATCTGGATGGAGTTGTGAGGGATATCGTAGGCTATTGGTTGGAGCACTACGCGAAGCACTTAAACTTAGACTACGAACTGCTACGAAACCCTCGTCTCGAACATTACGCACCGCGTAAGATTGTTTCGAAGTTGTGGTGCGAGGACGTCCAGCTTCACGCACCGATGTACCCGGACGCGCGTAAGTTTTTCGACGAGGTAATGCATCTCGACAACGTGCAGGTGGTAATCATTACCAGCCAGCCTAACCTCCAGTGTCGCTGTTGGGTTCACCGGTGGGTTTGGCATAACATTGGTCCGGTACCTGTTGTAATTGGTAGTCCGGGATATGACAAGTCGATTGCCAAGTGTTCCGTATTTGTCGACGACTTCCTTGAAAATGTACTCGCGGTGAGAGATCGGCACAGGGAGTGTGCCGCTCTTTTGCGTGACCGCCCCTGGAACCGTGACGTGGACCACCGAGTGATGCGAATTTACAGTTTGCTGGACCTGCTGGATTTTCTCCCGAAGTTGCAAAGCAAAGGGCTTGCGGAACTGAGATGAATTTAGTATATTTGAGACGAAAGGAGGTTTGAGATGGCAGGCTTCGATTTTCAGACGTCGCAGCAGTCGTTGAACTCTGACGATCCACGTCTTGAATTGCTCTCCCGCATCATCAAACACCTCTCAAATGACTTTCCGGTTTACGTAGCACCCAACGGCACCGGTATGTTTGTTGTAGTCCCCTTCCGCGAGACCTTGTATCCCGTTGAGCTGTCCGTCGCCGGACCTATGTTGGTATGCGTTGCTTCTCATCCTCAGCAACTTTCAGATGTTGATTATCTTACTGTCGCTCAAAAGATTAACGACGCCAACGTAGGCACGGTCTGCGTGTTTTTCGTTCATCAGGGGTCGCTCATGTCGCGCATGTTGACTCCACTCAACGACCCTGAGCACGTTAGAGCGTCGATCGTTTTCGGTGTGATGGCGTTGCACTGCCTTTACAAAGCTCTTTTTTCCGACCAGTCTTTTATGGATATTTTGAACGATATGATTCGGCAACTCAAAGGAGCGCAAAATGGTGGACACTCTTCTGACAATGTGGATAGCGATAGCTAGCTGGTATGGGCCGGGTTACGAAGGCAGGACGACTGCTAGCGGTGAAGTGTTTTGCCCTGACTCTTTAACGTTTGCGCATCGTACGCTACCCTTTGGTACGAAAGTTGAGTTCAGCTACAAAGGACGTAAGGTTGTAGCACGGTGCAACGATCGAGGTCCTTACGTAAAGGGACGCGAGTTTGATGTTTCGAGAGAGGTCGCGCGTCGTTTGGGCTTTTTACGAAAGGGGGTCGCTCGTGTCAGAGTCAGGATTCTACCGCGACAACGAACTCACGCTGAACCCTGTACAACTTCTGGTAGTGGTAACCTTGGGTTTGGCGGAACGATTTCTGTTTCTGAGAGACCAGGAAGGCAAGTGGGTTGTAGCCGTCAGTCGCTTTGACGCTCCTTTAAAAGCAATGCAAGGGTGGAACTCTTACGGATACTATTATTGGTCGCCGCACGTTGAAACTTTTGAAGAGGCTGTTAAGTGGGCGTTGGATGTAAATGGAGGTGCGAAATGAGGCAGATAGATCAAGTAACGTTGCCGTTTTACGACCGGACGTTCTCTGGGCAGTTGTATGAAGTAGGAGATTTTTACTTATTGACGTTCCAGATTGATGGAACGACCAAAAAGGCTAAACTGTTTCGCACACAACCTGCCAAGGCAAGGTTAATTGCATGGAGTGAGTGGATATCGTACCTTCGTGCTGCAGGAATTCAGGTACCTGGCTTGCAAAGCGACGGTTACATTCAAGCTCTATGAGAATCAAAAAGTTCAAAGGGTGGGTTTGGTACGTAGGTTCGAACGTAGTGGGTTTGGGCAGTTACGACCCGCGAACCAAGAATCCACCTGGCGATGACCTCGACGATTCACCGTTTGTGTGGAATGGCAGGGTGTATGCGGAGTGTGAGGTAGGTGTTGGTTGTTTGGTGCAGTTTATCACTCCAGCAGGGGATATAGTGATGGGCCACATTGCCGAATGTCAGATAAGTGCTGCGGGTCAATTGTCCTCGTACGAGTTTATGGAGGAATTAGGCACAGTCAGGTTGAGGGAAGGGCCGACGGTCACTTTGGTCAAAGGAAGTGTTGCGGTCGCTTACACGGTGGAGGTGGACCATGATTGATTGCTTTGGAAGGTTTTACGATCCTGAGGCACCAGAGTGTAACGTTTGTGAGGAGGCTTTGCGGTGTAAGGAGTTGTGCGAAAAGAATCCGCAGGAGTACTACGCACCTGAGCTGAACGAGCAGCTTCAAGCTGCTGGCGTCAAACCAAAACCCGTTCGGGAAGGGAGCGCGAGTGACAGGGTACTCAAGTACCTGCAGGACCACCCCGGTGCGACAACTAGTTTAATCGCAAAGGCGGCTGGTATTTCTCCGTCGTATGCGTATTCTGTTTTGAGAAAGCTTAAAGATCAGGGGGTCGTCGTTCGCGATGGTAAGGGATGGCGTGCAGAGAATTCCGTTCAAAAACTTGACTAGTTACGTCAAGCGCCTTCGACAGGCTAAGGACGACTGGGCGTTCGTACTGTACTTAGGGTTGACCCTTTCTGCGTTGTGGCGTCGACATGTGACGTTGAAGTCAACCAAGACTTTAGACAGGGTAATCAATTTGTTAGCTCGTTTCGACACTTCAGATGAAGAGTTGCGCTCTGAGTTGTGGAGACTTTACGATTGTCTGCTTCTTGTACAGGAGGGAAGATATACGTGGGGTTGGGTTCTGGCGCGTTCGGAAGAGCTGATCAGTTCAGGGCTTACCCGTCAGTGGCAAGTCAAACGTTTGCAGCTGGAGATCGTTTGAAAGTCAGTCTGGTACATGGCTCTGGGGCAGCAGAGCTTGGGCGAGAAGCCCTAGAAGCCTACGCGCGTAACGCCGTAGGAACTGCCACAGCTGGAGATAGTGTGATTTCGCTGCGGGCAGAAAACGGGC
>Ga0180302_10000291_pt1 | contig 20927 bp, 18 predicted proteins | sample GuaBasSediGuay17_FD_121794 | JGI IMG/M metagenome (GOLD analysis project Ga0180302, IMG submission 121794) | Subseafloor sediment microbial communities from Guaymas Basin, Gulf of California, Mexico - Guay17, Core 4571-4, 12-15 cm | ecosystem: Environmental > Aquatic > Marine > Hydrothermal... | reverse complement strand
TACCACTAAACACACTACAAGCACATAAACAACAAACTAACCCACAATCCAGCCACCCTATACAGTTAACTCTACACGCCTTAGCCTTGTTAGCTTTCCCCTAAACGCGTACCACAACCCCCCACTACGCACCTATGCGAAAAGACTCCTAACCCTATCTGGGACGGTCTCATACAAGTGCGAAAATTTATATACAACCTTGAGGAATTTAGGAATCCAACATACATCCTTCCTACAATAGACAAGAGGTATGACTTTGTGGGCAATAAGGTACTAATAGTGGGACTAGATGGTGCAACATTTGATTTAATATTGCCATGGATAGAGCATGGCTTACTGCCCAATATGAAGTATCTAGTTCAACACGGCTCGTGGTCACAACTAATATCTACTATCCCTATGTTTACGGCAACCGCTTGGTCATCATTTGCAACAGGACTCAATCCAGATAATCATGGCATTTTAGGTTTCTTTACGAGAGAATTTCCATGGAATCTTAGAATCGTGACTTCAAAAGATCGTAAAGGAGAGGAATTTTGGGTGTACTTAAGTAAGTTTGGGAAGAAGGTTATAGTCCTAAATGTTCCCCTTACATACCCACCAAAAAAAGTAAACGGTATATTAATATCAGGATTTCCAACACCTCTATCGGCAGATGATTATGCATACCCTCCTAGAATCATAGAAGAGATAAAAAGCGTACTTAAAGAGGACTATGAAGTAGACATTAGCATAACCTATGAAGAAGGATTAGAAGAAGAGTTTATACAAGAAGTTAGGAGGATTACTGAGAAACAGTTTAAATCAGCATACTACTTATTAAATAAATATCCATGGGACCTATTTGTTATAGTATTTAATGGTACTGATTATTTACAACATGCACTCTGGAAGTACATTGATAAAAATCATCCATTTCACAATAAGGCGCTATCAGAAAAGTACTATCAAGCACTTCTAGAGTATTACCAATACATAGATTATATAATCGGAGAGTTCATTAAATGCCTTCCGAAGAATGCATACATCATTATCATGTCAGATCATGGCTTTGGTCCTCTGTACAAATTCATACACTTGAATTGGTGGTTACTCAAAAATGGCTATTTGAAGCTAAAAAGAGATCCAATTACAACAATGAAATTATTGCTTTATCACCTAGGGATTACTCCCGATAGAATATTTAAGCTATTATTACTTCTTCACCTAACCAAGATAAGACGTAGGATGGGTTTCCAAGGTTCCCATAAGCTATTAGCAAGAGTTTTCTTATCATTTAAGGATGTAGATTGGGATAAAACTATAGCACACTCTTTGGGCTCTATGGGCTTAATATATCTAAATAAGAAGGTTATTAGAAAGAACAATATGAGTCCAGGTGATGTTATTAGGGAATTAGTCGAGAAGTTAAAAAGACTAAAGGATCCTGAGACCAATGAGTCTCCATTCGAGAAAATATTGCTTAAAAGAGATGTTTATAGAGGAAGATTAGTCGATAATATGCCTGACATAATACTTGTCCCCAAAGCCTACTATATGGGATTTGAGGAGTATGAGTTTGCTTCCAATAAGGTGATAACCATAGCTAAGGGTATTTCTGGGACTCATAGAAGGGAAGGCATCTTCATAATATATGGTGATAATATTAAGAGAGGATATAAGTTAACTAATAAACCACATATAATAGATATCATGCCTACTGTGTTATACTTAATGAATGTCCCGATACCACGCAATATTGATGGTAGAGTGATATTTGAAGTATTCACTTCTTTCATAGGAAAGGAAGATGAGATTCACACTATTTAGCACCAAGAGCGATCTCTTCAAACATTTCTTCAATTTTATTTACTATAATATCCCAACTAAAATTTTTAACTATGTAATCTCTTATAGCTAACCTAATGTTATAGTACTCCTCCGGAGCAATATTCCAGAGATCGTAATAGTATTTTATGGCTTTACAGAAATTATGAACATCATTTATTTTCACTAGCTTACCCATGCATTTACTTATAATTAAATCACGTACTCCTGGGATATTTGACCCTACAATAGGCAGTCCTGATGCAAGAGCTTCTAAAGCCCTAAGGGGTATGCCCTCGGTTCTTGAGGTTAGCAGATATAAATGCGATGATGCGTACATTTCTCTTAGTGTAACTGTATTAACATATCCTAAATACTTGACGTTATTATATTTTTGTGATAATTTAAAAAAGAAGGTCTCCAAAGTTTTTGACCCACTACCAGTTATTATAAATCTCACATGATCCTTTATGCGTTGATACGTACTATTGAAAACAGTTACAATCCTATATAGTATGTCAGCTCCTTTATCGTATACAAGTCTTCCAGTCCAAAGTATTTTAAAATGATTATCTTCTTTCTTAATGTGATATTTTGTAACGTCCACACCATTTGGAATAAGTGCAACCTTTCTTCTATCAATACTATAACGTCTAACAAATAGGTTGTAAGCATGTTTGTTAAGTACATGTAACTTATTGAAAGTCCTGTATGCTACTATGGAGGGTACTAAATAGATTTTGTGTAACATATCTCTATGAGGTTCTAGCATGCAATGAAATATGGCAACAATAGGCTTATTCAAGGCTTTTGCTTTCTTTAGAATACATACAGTGAGTTCATTTGGAGAGTATGCTGACATGTACAAGAGATCACACTTTTTCGACTCTCGGACTATATGCTCAGGCTTAATTATGGGATATCCTCTTGGAAGTTTAATATACTTACACTCATATAGCTTAACATTGTATTTCACAAGTTCATAGTAGTTTTGTTTAGCCACAGGCTTATGGGGAGCCCATCTAGTGTACAAGATCTTTATGTTGTAATCTCTAAGTCTTAACCTTTTAAACACTTCCACTACAAACTTCTCTGCACCACCTGGGTAATTGATATTACATGGGTGTACATATAAGATATTCATTGATCTTACCCCTTAACTCTTTGCTAAATGAATTTCTAAAAGGTGATGTTCGAGATCTAAGAGACATGAGTTTACTATAGACTAATATAAGTCATGCTATAGACTAACATGAGTTTACTATAGATAAAATGTTAAGTGTTAAATCACATATATGGGCATAATATCTAGTAGCAGATTTTAAGCCTAGCAATTTCTTAAAGTATTCAATAGCATTGCCATGTCCTTTAAACACTCTCGTTATTGGTGGAAAGAATACATTAAAGCCGCAAGGATTATACCACTTCTTTAGTCTTAGCCGCATGAATGAGCTAAAGCCTATACTAAGAAGCGTATCAATTGTAGGTTTACTCAATAATGTCTCGCATAAGTACCTGAATGGCTTTCGTTCAAAATCTAAGTCAAAATACGAGAATATTCTACTTAAAAAGAACCTATATAGGCGTTTCCTATACCTCCATTTTAGAGGTACACTATTCCAAAGTTCGACAAATCTCTTATCCCATAATGGAAGAGCATATTTGAAACCGAAGAATTCATAGGGTTTCGTAGATGATATTATGTATTTCGATTGTCTTTCTCTCCAATCAAAAATTTCATAGATACGATAAAGATCCACTTTCCTATAACCGAGACTCGATAGCCTATTTATAAGGCCCAAAACATAGGAGCATGTAATTCTTGCTACCAATGGCGGTACAGGCAACTTTCGGATATAATGATGCTTTAAGATAATGTTCACTAGACTTGAAAGGTTCTTAGCCAAGAGAACATCATAACGTACATGCCCACCAGATACAAAACCTCCATTGTGACCAGGTATAAATACTACTTCACGTTGTTTTTGATGTAAGTGATAATTCTTAAATTCATACGTTGAAAGTAATTCTTGGAGATTGGGTGTTGTAAGAAAATTACTTGCCTGAAGTATGTAATCATGAAACCAATATTTCCTAATGATATTAAGAAATTTACTTGCAGTGTATTCTATGAAAATCCATTCATAATCAAGCTTTTCAGCAACTTTTTGGCTCACATTCTTCTCCCAACTATTCCTAATACCATAATTTAAACATAGCACATTTTTCACACCTAAAAGTTTAAGCATTACGACTTCAAATCTACTGTCAAAACCACTACTAAGAGGAACTACGACCGTCTTATTCATAATTGCTCTTGTGAGATCCTTAAATATATGTAGGGATTCATCCCATAAGAACTCTGTCCACTCCCTTACACTAAGGTCAGATAGATTTCTAGACTCATGAACTGTAATATCATATATAAAGGAATCCTTAATTGTGAATTCACCATTACTGTACTCAAGTACTTGTCCAGCTTCTAGGAATCTTATTCTTCGAAAGAGAGTCTTATCACCAAGCGTATATCCGAAAGCAAGAAATTCAATAAGCGCTCTCTCATCTAAGCGAATAGACTTTAATTGCCCTAAGAGGACACTTATATCATCACTTACTATGACCTCTCCATTACTATTGATGTGATAGAATATCTTTATAGGTGTAACAATACCACTATAAATCCTTGCGTACTCATCACGATACAAATAGATGTAAGGAATACCCCAAGATTCTAGAGAGTCTATTGAAATATTCTCAGGCAGAGCAATACATTTCGGTACAAATAGAATAGAGCTTTTAGTCTTGAGAACCTTTATAAAATTCTTAACAGATAGCTGGAGAGTGTATCTTTTCATAAAGATGTGTATTTTGTTACTATAATATTTGACTATCCTTCCAAAAGCTCACTAACATTAAGGTTCTTGTTTCGAAAAAGGCTTTTAGACTTAGAATAGTATCAACTTCCCTTAGCGTGAACCTAAGAACTTGACTTAGTTATGAAGTATCAATAAGTTTGATGAAATTTAAGTTTATATTAATAACCGTTAACTGGAGCTCTATAAACACTTCATCAAACTTTTTTACAATATGTTTTATCTTAGTTGCTGAATATTAACACGCTCTTGTAGCTAGTATGAGCTCTAGATTAACTTCGCTCTTCAGTCTAACTTAAGTGCTCTCACTTAAGTTTACACGCATACGAGCTCACAACATCCACATTAAACAGAAGAGCGTTAACTTAAAGTTAATACATAGGGAGTTTAAACTATTTTATTAAAAAGACCTTCTTGATTTATTATATGCTCAATAATTTCCGGTAATGGTCCTACAAATAACATTAGATGAGCTCTAACAGGTTTATATGTAGTAATCAAATGACTAAAAGGTGAAAGAATTAGTGATATGTGAGAACAAGTTTCTGCAAAAGGTAAAAGAGGGCATTTTATTATAGTATTAAGAGTTGCTACTAAATGTTTATCGATATAGAGTTCAAATTTATTAGGATACCATCGTATTTCGTATTCGTGAAATACAAAGGGATTTAAGGAAATGGTAACAGACTCAGAGTGACTTTTAAAAGTCGCTTTAGGGTTACCCTTTTTATCCATATTGAATACAAGAGCAACGCCCCGATTAAAACCAGCAACATTCTCTAAGCCTATTAGATAAACTTCACTAAAGCCTAATAATGGTCTTTGAAACTTTAAGATTCTTGCAATCCACTTGACACTTTTATAGTTAGTACTAGGAGGTTTGAGAAAACAGCCAAAAAGAACTTCAGTACCTGCATTACCCAGTTCGCTTGTTATAACTATTCCAGTAATATTGTTCAATTCTATTAGTCCAGCAAATCCTCCTTCGTTTCTTGTTCTTACCGTTATGTAAGGAAGAGCTATCATGCTTTTGAGACTGTGTTGTCTTTGTAACCCTTTTCTACTTATTTTTGAGTTAGTCATTACTAGCTAGAGATTAACTACTATTAAGATGATGGCTTTTTATATAAACAATGTTTTCTTTAGTTTCTTTTATGTAAATTGAAGAACGTAATAATATGGGCATGTTACTTTGCTTTTTATCTTTGAAAGAAAAATTAGCTATGAGCCACTGGATTTTTTGATATGGTAATATCTTCTCTTTATTTTGGTTGTCAGTGATCATGCTAAACTATCTATAACATTCATAAATTTCCTTATTATTTTTTGGTTATCAAACTTTGTAAATACTAATTCCCGATTATATAAGCCTATATGTGTAGCTGTTTCCTTATCTATTGAAGAAAGAATTTCTAAAGCTTCTGCTAGTTTTTCTGGTCTTGGTTCTATGAGAATAACTCCCTTAGCTCCCTTAACAAGTTCAGGTATTCCTCCTCTTCTCGAGGCTATAAGTAATCTACCCATTTGCAGTGCTTCAACAACAGTATAGGGATGAGGTTCAGGGAGTAAAGTTGGATTGACTATAATTTTTATCTTTTTATAGAACTCGTAAAATTGAACAGATGCATGCCTTAATTTTCCAACGTAAAGAATGTTAGAAAGAGATAATCTATGGTTAGCTCCTGCTATTCTGATTTTAATTCCTTTCAGCTTCATCCTTTTAATAGCTGATAGTAATACGCCATATCCCTTAAGATAGTTATTACCACCTAAGAAGCCTATGTCAGTTCCCTTAATCTCTACGTAATGTAGGTTTGGTAGGAGATTATGTATTACTATAGACTTATTAGCTATTTTTGGAATTCTTCTTATACTAACCTTTAATTGATATTCTGATGGAAAAATTATCTTATCAATCATTTTAAGCCATGAATCAGGAACTTTAAACATAGGGCTTAAACAAAGCGATAAAATCTTTATGTAAATAGGAAGCTTTAATATTTGTCCTAGTATAGAGGCACATCTCATGCAGCGCGATAGATTTCTTGAAGTACATTCTCTTTTATTCATTATATCGTATCGTGTCGCTAGTGGACAGAGAAGCATATTATCGTGTACGTGCAATACTACTGGTTTCTTCAAGTTTTTAGAAAGAGGGATCGCGGGAAACCAGTTATGAGCTATATAAATAATATCAGATGACTTGATCTCTTTAGTGATGATATGCCTATATGTAAGCAATGTTGAAATAAATATGTCATGTCTGTATAGTGACGTGGGTATATTTATTATTTTTAATCTTTGATACATATTATCATATTGCTTTGACGAATTAGTAGTTATTATTGATATTTTGTAATCTCCTTTCAATAGTAGGTTTTTTAATAGTAAGTGAAGTGCTAGTTCAGATCCTCCTCCTTGAGGGTGAAGTAATTCTGAGAATACAAGGATTTTTGTCATCTTAAGTTATATAAAGCTCATATGATGTTCCTCAGAGAAAGTATATGATGTTTTTAATTCTTTAGTGCGATGTTGTTTTAGTGGTCATATTTAATAGTTCATCTATTACTCTGTTATAAGTAAATCTTTTAGCGATCTTAGAACCTTTCATAGCAAGTTTAAGTCTTAAATTATCATTTCTTAATAAACATAAGAGTCGTTCAGCTACGTTCTTAGGATTGGGTTCACAGTATATTAAGTCTTCGTAATCTTTAATTCCTAAGCTAGTGAATATCTTGTGTCGAGTTACAATAATAGGGACCCCCAAAGCCCAAGCCTCAAGAACTTTCATTGGTATTAGAAATTCCGTAAAAGAGGTGTGAGGACGTGGAAGAACAAGCATGTCTATTCTCTTGAGAAGTTTCAATGCCTCCTTATGCGGAATGCTTCCTGTTATTTCATAACTCACTTTAAGTACTTTAAGCATGTTCTCAATAATGGGACGTTGAGGTCCATCGCCTATGATTAGGAGATGTATGGGGATGCTCTGTCTTCTCAGAAGTGCAATAGCTTTAATTAAAGTATCTATTCCTTGCCACCATACCAAACTACCTATAAATCCTACAGTGAATATTTTCCTCTTTAAGTTTCTTTTCTCGTATGGCGTTCTCTTTATCTTCTCAATGAAGTCTAGGTCTAAGCCAGGCATAGCCTCTATGAAGTTATCAATTCTTTGTACATTTCGTCTCTTAAGTATTTCTCGGTATAATTCTTTACTTGGGACAGCAATAACTTTTGCTTTTAATAAAACTATTTTCTCAATAATAACAATAAATTTCTTTATGAATTTATTAGTAAGACCACGATATCGTATCTCATCCTCTATGATTGAAGGTATTTTAACTACAACTTTTGATGCTAATGGCTTAAGCGTAATGATACCTATGGAGGGCAGAGAATACCTTATATAAATTAACTCTACTCCAATTATATAATCAAAGATCAATAGTATAAAGGATAAGAGGTAGGAGGTAAAGATCATAAGCATTGTTGATATAAGTGGTGCCTTGATTAAGGGTATTGAAATTTGAATTATGTTTTTAGGTAGATTTAACTTTTGTTTCTTAACTTTCATTAACTTCCTTATATCTTCGAATGTAAATACATAAATCTTCTTTACATGCTTTGAAAGAGCGTTAATGAATTGCCTTTCATTAACTCCCTCTCCATTATTTTTATAAAATGAAGGGATTATAGCTACTATATTAATTGGTACTTTATGTTTCATATAACTTCTTTCACAATATGATAACGCTTTTCATACTTAACTATGTACTCTGTTACTAGATCCATGTAAAGTAGACTTTTACCTTATGGACTTAAAGTCTTTTCTCAAGTATCCTGTTTAATTTAAATATATCGCTCTTGTTTCTCTGTCGTATGGTTCTGCTTCTACTATTCTCATTAATCGTCATAGTTATGAGGAGGGTGACGACACTCCTAGCCTCAATTACGCTTCTCGAACAACGATTATAAACAAGTAAACGTACATCATGTAAATTAGAGACAAGAGCGAAATATATTTTGTTTTATAACATTTCTGTTGGTCTGTATTTAGGCTCTCTTTGGCTCTGATCGAATTTTATACAAAGGATCGTGATCATGGTAAATTCATGAGTTACTATTTTTCATTTTAGAATATACCTCATATATTTGAATGTAATCATTACGATAGATTATACGGTAATAGACTGAATCCAGTCTAGGAATCTTTCTGCGATATGGTACTATTAGGTAAATGTACTTAAGATTTGGGTCTTTTTTAAAATACTTGACTATACTCCCTCTAGCGGAATATACTGCTCCTTGTCCTCCAAGATATGTAAACCATGCTTTCATTCCATATCGTGGAAAAAGTATAAGAACTTGGCTTTTATTAAGACCTTTACTAGATATATGATGTTTTAAGTAAAGTAACCCCTCGTACTCCTCATTAGTGATGTAGCAGGGAGTTTGAGCCATACATAACTCTGCCTTTTCAACTGCCGGAACTAAGATTATTGATGTAATAGTTATAAAAAGTCCTGTAATTAACTTCTTTTTCATAACAGGTCTTAACCTAGGCATCCTTTGAAAAATATACCTTAGTAGTGAAATATAACCAATTGAGGCGAGAGTGGGTAGTGGAATTAGTACTAGAAATCTTTCAGGGAGTGCATGAAGTCCAAAGTAAAAGTTTTGTGAAAAAAGAATACTTATTAGAGTATACAGTAAAAGTATAGAGCCACTAGACGTACAAATTAATCTTGGTATTGATAATGGAGCGAACAAGCAGAGGTACTCCGGCCTATTTAGGTAAAGAAACCTATATGAGAATATAGAGACTTCAGGCCACCATTTTCTAGTTAGGTCTCCTCTCCAACTTATTGAAAGTACATAGGAGGTAACTACACATAATATAAAGGGGATAGAGGGGATAAGTACTCCAATAATTCTCCTTTTTTTATCCTTACTCTGGATGAGTTCATATCCATAAAATGCTGAAAGAGTACAGAGAAGTATTACTAGTGGCATTTCGTGTACTGAGGCAATTAGCATTAGAAGGATAATAAGTAGTATGACCTTAATATACTTCTTGAGTTTCAAACTATGTACTGCAAAGAATATATAAAGTAAAGATAGCCCGGCTGTATTAGCGTGTAGATCTGCTACCACTCTATGAGTTCTACTCCAGACTATAGTGAAAAGACCTGAAAGAAGTGCTGCCTTATGGTTCATTAGTGTCATTGTATAAAAATATACGCTAATAGCTAGAAAAACACCTTGGAGTTGTAAAAGTCTTCCCAGCGTTATGGGGTCCAAGTTGAATATTTTGGTAACTAAATATAAGAGAGTGAAGTATCCCATTCTTCTCCTAAATTCCAATAATGGCATTTTTCCAGAAATTAGTAAATCGACTATACCAACGTATACAGGGGTGTCATATCCTACAGGGAGTGTCTTATTTCTAAATGGTGCTGAGAAGACCCATGTTCCTATTACTAATATTACTGCAACCTCCATTAGTATTAAGTACTTAGAAACTTTCTCCCCCTGAGCTTTAACAGAGGATTGTGGATTTAACAGCAACATGAAGATTGTCCCAACATAAGAGAATACCATAGTTAAGACAAACTGTACATGAAGCGGGTCTCGGTAATTTATAAATGTTGATAGTATATAGTGTAATGTCATTAATAGTAACATTATTGAGAAAAATACTCTGAATGCCTTTGTTAGTTTTTCAGCTGTAGAGTACTTAATTCTTATCCTTATGCGTATATTCATAGGTGTTAGTATAGAAAAGTTTAGTTTGTAAGCTTTTTATATATAGCTAGATGTTTGTCAACGAATTTCTGCCATGTAAATAGATTAGCATAACGTCGTCCTTCTTCAGAAATTTTCTTGTACTCTTCCTTATTGTTTATAAGATAGAGAATTTTCATAGCTGCATCTTCAGGTGAGTCGCATTTTATAGCCATTTTTCTCGTTTCTTGAGGTATTAAAGCATTACGCATTATTAAGGTCAGTACTCCGCACTTTTGAGCTTCTAAAATGGGCATACCAAAACCTTCAGCTCTTGATGGAAATAAGAAGAAGTCAAAGGAGTTATATAATTCAACAACCTTATCTTCTGGAACATAATCGTAGATCTCAATTCTAGCCGATTTATCAGTCATCTTATGTATGTTGAATATTTTTTGATAATAGAGGGGTATTTTTCCACCAGCGAGTATTAACTTACAATCGATTCTCTTACTTAGTATCTTAAAGATTTTTAGGGCTATATCGATGCCTTTTCTGTATGAGAAAGGCGAGAGGAATCCTAAGGTAGGTATTTCCTTCTTAGTTGGTATAGGCCTGAATTTTTCATCTACACCTGGATTTATTACTTCTATTCCATAATACCTATTAAACACTCGTTTAACTTCTACAGCCGTCTGTGTAGAATTGCATATGATGATATTTGCTTTAGTAGCAAGTCTCCACATTAAACTAATATATGTTCTAACTAAAGAACGGAATTCTCGTCTGAAAATTTCAAGTGATAAGCCTGTCCTTAGTGGTATCAGGTCATGAAATGTAACTATAGTATGTTTTCCCTTGGCTAAAAATAAAAAAGCTCCTAACTCAGGTGTGATTGCATGAATTACATCAGCTTTGTTGAGTAATTCCTTTAAAGGAAGTGTTGTAATTGTCTTAAAGTAATTAGTATAAAAGCCATTGGTATACACTTCAATGACCTCTAAGTCATTTACTTTTGACCATAATCTCCTGATAAACTCTTTGGAAAGTCTTGCTAAACCCCTTTGCCTACGTATATTTAGGCTAGGAATTACTAAAAGTAATTTCATTGTATAGGATTCTCCATTATTGTTTCGTTTTAGTAAGTTTAAATAACATATAAGTGCAAGTTTGTTCTAGCTGACTTAACATAGAGTAGTAAATTATTAAATTACCTCTTCTGAGGGGGTCTTGTTATTGCATATAATATTACCGCAGTTATTAAAAACATCATTCCTGTAAATAAGGCTCCTAAGGTTATTAATGCTATTGGTATGCTGAAGTATCTATTTGCATTAAATAATAAGAGTAAGCATGTTCCTGAGATTATAGCGATTATTAGTATTCCTCCGGCTATTCCCAAACAGAGAAGAGATCTCTCTTCTACTAATAGTCTTAACATTGTAGTTATTATCTCTCCACCATGTAACAAAGGCACTTTCTTAGAAGCCCTTTTAACTCCTTTATATCTGACAGTTATTGGAACTTCAATTACCCTAAGACCTTTATTCAAGGCTAGGGCTAATTGTTCACTTTCTATTCCAAATCCCTTTGATCTTGCACTTTTTAAAACTTTTAATGAATTAACTGCAAAAGCTCTGAAGCCGCTTTGCGTATCTTTTATAGTTATTCTTAAAATTTTCTTGTTAAGAGTATTTATAAGCCATAGTCCTACTCTTCTGTAAAGTGGTGCATCTGTTTTAGCTCCTTTTACATATCTTGAGCCTATTACAATATCTGCATTACCTTTCTCTATAGGCTCGATTAGTTTAGGAATTTCACTAGGATCATGCTGATCATCAGCATCAAGTGTAACTATTATATCTGGCTTAAATTTCTCTGCTTCAATCAATAAATCTCTTAAAGCAATACCCTTGCCCATATTTCTTTCATGTCTAATAACTGTGGCGCCTAATTTTTCAGCTATCTCAGCTGTCATATCAGTCGAACCATCGTCACATACTATAACCTTGTCAACATACTTCATTGCCTTTAAGACAACTTTAGCTATTGTATACTCTTCGTTATAAGCTGGTATGCAAGCCACAACTTTCAACTTTTTATTTCTTTTATTAGTCATAGTATTATTCAATACATGGATATTAAATTCATCATACACATCAATAAGTAAGACATCCCTATGATTGGTACTAAGTATTTGTTAATTTGCTGGTTTATTACCATCATAGCTAAGAGAGGGTGTATTGGTAAGTTAAGAAGAGCCCTAGACATGAGTTGCCAATCAGACATATACATCATTACCGATGTTGTAATCCAGGAGTCAGATAATCCTTTAATCTTCTTGTGAGTGATTGGGAGTTGAGCATACGGCACTAGTATGATTAGTGGATTGCTCATAAAGCCTCCATAATATCTAGTAATGATTGCATACTAGTGCTCAGTCCTTTTTGAGTTTCGCTCTTGTTTCTCTGTTGTATGGTTCTGTTTTTACTGTTCTTATTAATTGTCATAGTTATGGGGGAGATGAGGAGGGCGACACTCTTAGCCTTAACTATACTCTTCAAAAACGAGTAAGTATACATCATGTGAATTAGAGACAAGAGCGTTCGTTTAACATTTCTCTGATTTCTTTGGATTCTTTGACTAGTGTTTCAATTACTCTAATGTGAAGTGCTTTCTTGCTTAACTCTTCGTACATCATTTGTACATTGGTGGTGTATTTATGTAATTCCATCCTGAGTACCATATGTAGCTGAAGTCTTTTAGCCAGTCGACTGCCTTATAATGACTTAACTTTAGAGCTTGTTCTACTCTCTTTTTTGTTATTTCGTATCCAATTGATACTATTTTCCAGCTTAGGAGGAGGGATTTGGATATTTTCTCTAATATTTTGATTATTATTTCTTTTAGGGTTTTACTTCTGATTTTGGTTAGGAGTTTGCATGAGAGGGAGATGACTGCTCTCTCAGCTGGGTGGAGTTTGAACCATTTTCCGTTTCTTAGTGCGGTTTTCTTAGCCTTGATGAGCAAGTTTTTGGTGATTTCTGGTTCGATGGTGTTCATGAGTTCACCCAACTGAGCCTGTTACTTAATAAAGATGTTAACAATATATAAATTACCATTTACTTAGAGTCTTAGTGAGCCAAGAGTATTGTTAAAAACTAAGAAGCCATATGAGGGACGCGATTAAAAGCACAGAAAGACTAATAAGTTTTATATATTTAAAGTCTTGATCAAGACGGGTGTGTTTATGTCCGAGAGGGTTAGTGTGAGGATATCTAAAGACTTGTATGAGAAAGTTAAGAAGTTCATTGAGGAGAGTGGTGGGGAGTTTAAGAGTGTTGATGAGTTTGTTGAGTTTGTTTTGAAGGAGGTTTTGGAGGAGGAAAGTGAGGAAAGTGTTTATACTCCTGAGGAGGAGGAAGAGATAAAGAGGAGACTTAGGGCATTAGGCTATCTATAAGGTCTGACTATGAAGGTTTTCGTATTAGGGATAGATAGTGCTGAACCCTACTTAGTCTTTGATGAGTGGAGGGAAGAGTTGCCAACAATAAGTCAATTAATGGAGGAGGGGGCCTGGGGTAGGATAAAGAGTACTGTTCCACCTATAACTTGTCCAGCTTGGCCATCAGCTTTCTCAGGATATAATCCTGGGCACTTTGGACTTTATGACTTACGTTATAGGAAGCTGAGAACTTATACGGAGTTTGGTATAGTTAACTCTAGGATAATTAAGGTACCTAGGCTTTGGAACATTATGACTAAACATAATATGAAGAGTGTCGTAGCCTTTGTCCCAGTAACCTATCCTCCAGAGTCTATTAACGGATTTATGGTGACTTCTTTCTTAACTCCATCTGTCTATAGTCCTTTTACTTTTCCTCCTCAGTTGAAGAAGGAAGTTTTGAGGGTGGTGGGAGGACCTAATAAATACATAATTGATGTTTACGATTATAGGAGGAAAGATCCTAAAGACCTTTATGAAGAGCTAAAGGTTAAGACCGAGCATGACTTTAAGGTAATAAATTACTTGGTTAAAAACAAGCCTTGGGACTTGTTCATAGCAGTTTTGATGTCTATAGATAGAGCACAACATACTCTTTGGAAGTATTTCGATAAAGAGCATCCAAGGTTCATAGAGGATCCAGAATTAAAGGATGGGTTGTTAAACTTGCATAAACAAATAGATGAGAAGCTAGGTGAAGTGTTAGAGCAATTGCCCGAAGATACTCTAATAATAGTTCTGTCAGATCATGGAGCTAAGAGAATGTACTATAGGATAAACGTTAATGAATTGTTAGTAAATGAGGGTATTTTAAAATTGAAGGAGAGGCCTAAGTCGATAACTGGACTTCGTGAACTTGACCGAAGAGGAATTATAGATTGGGATAGAACCTTAGCTTATGCTCTTGGAGCTTACATAGCTCAAGTTTTCGTGAATTTGGAGGGGAGGGAACCTAAGGGTATAGTGAAGCCGGGAGAGGAGTATGAATCGGTGAGAGAGCAAGTGGCTGATATACTTAAGAGTGTAAAGGGACCTAATGAGGAGGTGCTGGATACTAGAGTCTTCTTTAAAGAGGAGGTGTATAAGGGGGAAATGTTGGATGTGATGCCAGATCTCACAGTTTACTTCGATAACTTACACTATGGAGTTAATGAGGCTATAGGCTTTAATACTCTTTATAGTCTAGAAACAGCTAAGGGGCCTGATGATAGTAATCATGGAGAGTTTGGAATATTCGTAATTAAGGATCCTGAGGGTAGGGTTAAAGGTCGATTGAAGGGGTTAAAATTGGAGGATGTAACTCCAACGGTCTTAGAGGTCATGGGAATTAAAGGGTTGTCAAAATTCGATGGGATTAGTTTACTATAATTCTCTTAATTAAGAGAGTTAGTCTAAGAAATTACTTTGTTTAAGTATATTTCGTATTGTCTTTCCTATAGAATTACTTCTCTTAAACTTCTTAATTGTTCTTGTTATTTCGTTCATTAACATGTTTAATTCGTTTTCATTAAGTGTTTCAATACAAATGTTGATTTCAGGCATTGTTTGACTTTCTCTGATGAGGATCCATCCTTTATCACTTACTACTTTAATTTCATCACTAATTTGTTCTGATTTCTGGGTGTAATATGCGTAGTTTTAAGTCGAATTCTTTAGCAATTCTTGGTAATACTTTATTAACTACTCCACCAAAGGTAGCTGCTATGATCTTAACTCTACTAACATCACTTATAACTCTTGATAGTTCCTCTAGATAAGGTTCTATTACTCTAAGAGGAATAGGCATAGTCCCGCTCAAAGGTCTGACTTTTAGTTCTTTGACTAGGGTCTCTTTAAGTCTCTCATACTCTTCTAACATACTAGTACCGTCATTTTTGATGAACTTAAAACCATTGTACTCTGGTGGATTATGACTAGCAGTTATGTAAATACCATAGACTTTATCTCTAAAACATGCATAATAGCATAAAGGATTGGGAATTTCTCCTAGATCATAGACCTTAATACCGCTAGATACAAGTCCACTGGTTAATGCTTTAGAAAGTGAATAGGAGGAGGATCTACAATCTCTACCTACATAAACGGTGTCTATGTTAAGTTTGGAGAATGCTAAACCAACTCTCTTGGCTAGGGTCTCATTGACTTCGTAAGAATATTTTCCTCTTATGTCATATGCTCTAAGTGCTCGTTGGAGCCACACCTTTTTCACCGAGGAGCTTTGAGATCTCATCTAAGTCTTTCATTGTATCAATACTCCTCCAAAAGACTCCTTTATACCTTACAGCTTTGAGTAAGCCAAGGTTAGCTAAGTTAGGAAAAGCCGTTCTTTCTATGTCTCCTTCAATAGGTAAGTAGTGGAAGATGTCAGGTTTAAAGTAATACACACCAGCATTTATCCAGTAGTCACGTAGTAAGGGCTTTTCTCTGAAAGATTTAACTGTGAGGTTTTCATCGAACTCTACAATTCCGTAGGGAGATGGAAGTTGGACGAGAGCTATAGCCCCAATGTACTTAGAGCCGAGTTTAGTCAATTTTTTAGGATCAATTGTAGTTATTATGTCACCATTAACAACAAAGAAGCCATTCTCGTTTTTAAGAAATACCTCTGCGTTCTTTATAGCGCCTCCAGTTCCTAGAGGTTTCTTCTCAACTACATAACCAATTCTTACTCCATATTCGCCGCCATCTCCTAAGTAGTTTATTATTTTCTCTTTTAAGTAACCTACGCAGATAATGAATTCGTTGACTCCATGACTCTTAAACCACTCTATCTGCCATGCTATTATAGGCTTTCCTTTAACTTCTACAAGTGGTTTGGGGATTGAGTCGGTTATTGGTCTGAGTCTTTTGCCTCGACCCCCAGCTAATATAACTGCCTTCATTGTCCTCCCAAAATCAGGGTATGTAAATGTGTACTCTTAACAATATTTAAGTTTTTAGACATAAAGTAATAGAATCACTAAGATCAGCATCGCCTAAGCAAGCTAGGCAGTAATGGATAAGTTAAACTTAATGTCTCGTTATAAGTTAGAATACCAGCTCTGAATTATTTTAAGTAAATATTGATTATTTTTATATTTCTTAAACCCTTAAAAGTCTTGGTGAGTAATTTGACCTTGACTCCAGTCGAAAGATTCTTATTAGCGCACTTGTTGTACGAATATGGAGGCAGGTTGTATTTCACTACTAAGAGAGAGACTCCAGAGGAGACTTTAGCTGGTTTCCTAGCTGAAGATTTCGTGCCGATGGAAGATAGAAGGTACTTAAAGGTAAAAAGAGCTTTTACCGAAGCCTTAAGGAAGCTTAAGGAAAATTGGATGATAGAGTTAAGTGGTTTTGAAGTAGCCTTAACAATAGTCGGAAGAACAGAAGCTGAGAAATTATCTCGAGAACGTTATGAGAAGTTGAGAGAGAAATTTGGAAAAACATGAACGCTTTCATTTCTCTGTTGTATGGCTTATATAGAAAACGTTAGAATAATGATGAAGGTTGGATCATGCGACAGAGAATCAAGAGCGTAGAATTTACTCTTATAACTACTTAATTATACAGAGCTTCAAGCCAATAGTGGGGTCTGTCTGTCCACTCCCTATTTCGCCTTTGCTTTGCATATGTTACAGAGCAACCCAAACAAAAGAATCTCAAGTTTCCGAAGTACTAGTTACAAAAATTATCAATGTTACGAATGCAATATTATATGTTTCAGACTCTAAAGGGAGAAATTATCATTAACTCTCTTCTGGGAGGTAACCGAGTGCCTTAAGTCTTCTCTTCACGTCGTTAGACTCTAGATCAGGTAGGCTTTTCCTGATTAAGAATATTATGTATTCAGTGACGCTTCTATAACCAGTGTTTTCTAGTGCTTTAGATAATCTCTCATAGAGAGGTCTCGGTATTGGTATGTTAACGTACTCGATCCTACTCTTACGCTTCTTAGTTGCCATCTAACTTCTTTAATAACTTAAGCAATATTAAAGTTATTACATACCGTTCACCTCATCCGTAGTTTCATAGGGATAGCTTCCTATAGGATGCTGAGTATCGCTAAGCAGACCTCTATCCTTCCAACTACTGATATTGGTTGGAAGAATACTTTCCGTAAAATAATCTATAAAATAATACACAATCGAAGGTATACTGATGGAGTCATAGTATTAGTTAGAAGTATCTATGAGTCATGTAGACAACTAGGAATAAACTTCAAAGATACAAAGCTTGGGAGCTGGTTAATGTTTCAATAAGTAGAGAAGGAATATCCAGTTAGGAACACAACACTTAAACAAGGTTATGAGTTCTGAATTACAACAATAGACTATGAAGGTAGAGCTGAGAGAATAACAATTAAACCTACAGTACCAAAGAACTATAGGTTATTGTTAGACAAAATACTTGAGGAGAGACAAAAACACATAGCTAGAGTTGTAGTTAAAGATTATGGTGCTAGGAAAGGTAAATTATGGGTTCATGGAGAAATACAGCTAACAATACCATTAAACTTCTATTACGAATACATGAGTAGGTATAAGAGAAACTATGGTAAGCTATATGGAGGTATAGACGTTAATGTTGATAGAGTAAACCTAGTAATAGTTGATAAATATGGAAGACTTAGGGATAACAAGACCTTCTGGTTTGAAGATGCTACTAGGAAAGGATATTCTAGACGTAAGGCTAAAGTGGTAATAGGTATGGCTATACACAATATGCTAAGGTATGCTTACCATCATGGCGTTAAGACTTTATTTCTTGAAAACCCTGAAGTACTTGGTAAACTTAGACTGCTATGGATAAGAAATAGTAAAAAATTTAATAAAAATTATAATTGGAAAGTAGCGGTCTTTCGTAGTAGAACTATAGAAATGATAACCATGAAGGCACCTCTCTATGCTATCAATACAGTATACGTAGACCCAAAAGGAACAACTCATTCTAGAGAACATGATGAAGTAATGAGGGAGTATGGGCTGGATAAACATACAGCTAGTGCGTACCTCATAGCTTTAAGAGGAATAGAAAGACACACTATGATACAAAAAGCTATAAATTAATATTTCTGCCCCCTGATGAATTAACTAAAGACACGTTTGCTAACGTTCACAAGGCCTTTCATTAAAATTAGTCCTAGTGTACTGAATATCCCCCGTAAATACGGGGGATATTACAATCATTGATAAATCACTGATAATTCAACTAATCTTAAGTTAAGAAAAGTTTATATATCGATTAAAGTACAATTATAGAAAACCGAGGTAATGATCGTGTGGAGATTAGCTATCTACTGCGGTAGGTTCCAGCCGCCACATCAAGGCCACTTAGAGAGCGTTAAATACGGCCTTAAAATAGCTAAAAGGGTTTGTATAGGCATAAGAACAACGGAGTTATCGATGAAAGACCCACTTACATCAGAAGAGAGGATAGAGGTTTGGAGGAGACTGTTGAAGTGTGAAGGAGTATTAGACAGAGTTACTATTAAAGCTGTTCCAGACTTCGATAAGAGCTGTGGAGTTCCCCGGGAGGATAAAGTAGTTTTGAGAGGTCATCCTTTACTCAAGTGGGCTAAGACAGTTGAAGAGATATTTAAAGCCTCTCCTGAGGATAGTGTGTTTATAGGAAACAAGCCGCCTATGGTAATAGCTTTTAACTTGTTAGGCTATATAGTCGTCCCAGGACATAGAAATACTCATAGGTTAGTAGATGTCTCTGCTACTCAACTTCGTAGGATGATCGTCGATGGCGACGAAAAGTGGAAGAACGTGTTACCAAGGCCAGTAGTTGAATACTTAGTCGAGCTAAGAATTAGGAAACGCTTGCTCTCCTTTACTAACCCTAAGCTTTAATCATCAAGATCGCTTCTTAATTTCGAACTTCTTTTGCTTCTCTAGAAAGTCAGAGAAGCTCTACTCCTCCTCCCATTCCTCTTCTTGTATCTCCTCTATTATCTCGGCTCTATCCTCTTTACGCTCTAACTGTTCTATCAACGGCTCTAGCTCTGAGAAATACTTCACTATCAGTATGTCGCCGCTTTTAACTATGAAGTCCGTCTTAGACGGCAACACATACCAGTTGTCTTCTCTCCTCACAGCTAATATCGATATTCCTTTCTTACTGTACCCTAACTCAGCTAGGGTCTTTCCCTCATCTTCTTTGTCCATCTCTATTACACTTATCCTCTCTTCAGCCTCCTCAAAGACCTTAGTGAGTATCGGGTGGGGTTCTAGACCTTTAAGTAATGGTTCAACCATGTCTACAGCTGCGTCAGCTATGTTCTCACTAGCGATTGCTATCCATAGACCTCCCAACTTCTCCTCGCTACTGAGGGCTGGTTCTTGAAATATACTCTCGCTAACCTTATTCAATAAGTCGTCAGTGTACGCCTCTAGTTCTTTAACCTTATAGGCAACATCGTAACTCCTAGTTAAGACCGCTACATAAGCCAAGTCTACGCAGACTTTCGACGTTCTCCTAAACGACACTAACATGTTGACTACTGACGCATACCTAGTGTCTATGCAGTCGTGATCTTCCCATCTCTCACTAGACGAGCTCATGTAGTTAAGGAGGGTTTGGACGCCCTCAAATGAGCCCTTAACTACCAAGATGTCGTCTCTCATTAACTTGAAGTCTAGATCAGGCCTTACATAGATTCTCTTTCCCCTTCTGACTACTAGCGTCTCCACTACTGTAGCTGCTTCTTTGAACAGGGAGGTTAGACTCATGTCACTTACAGGAACTCTAACGGCTGATATGAAGTCCTCCTCGCTACACATGAGGAGCGCGAAGTCCCTAGGAACTCTTATCCTCTTCATAGCCATCCTAGCTATGTCAGCAGCTGCATCTGATATCTTATTGGCTGCCGACGCTATGGCGTATATTGTGACCATCTTCTCAGCGTCGGATGCACTTCTCGTCGCTAACGCTGCCTGCATAGTTAACAGAGCTTGGAGAGTGTCAACTCTTCTTTCTAATTCAAAGACCTCGTTGGCTAGCTGTACGTCGCCATAGAGCACTGAGTAGTAAGC
>Ga0180302_10000288_pt1 | contig 21056 bp, 19 predicted proteins | sample GuaBasSediGuay17_FD_121794 | JGI IMG/M metagenome (GOLD analysis project Ga0180302, IMG submission 121794) | Subseafloor sediment microbial communities from Guaymas Basin, Gulf of California, Mexico - Guay17, Core 4571-4, 12-15 cm | ecosystem: Environmental > Aquatic > Marine > Hydrothermal... | reverse complement strand
TATGACGTCTGGAGACGTAACGGTGGAACTGCTCGAGCTGGTCGTCGAGGGAGGTGGTAGGCTCGACTTGGAGGAGGCCTCTAGGAGACTCGGCATCCCTAAGGAGGAGGTCTTTAAGGCTTTACAAGACGCTTTAAGCCGAGGGCTTCTGTATCGGGTTGGCGAGGGCTATAGGCTTACGGCTATAGGTGAGGACTTGTTAACGGCCCATAGGGAGGAGGGGCTTCATAAGCTTGTCCATAGGTATGTCCATGGGACAGAAGCCGACAGGGTTCGGGATTGGAACAGCCACTGGATTCGTATGCATAGGCTCGGTAGAGCCGGTTTAGAATCCATGCGGAGTAGCCTAAGGAGTTTACCGGCTAGGATCGAGGAAGTCGTCCCGTTAACGGCTTTACCCGAGGGTGCACGTGGTATCGTAGTATATCTTTACGGCGGTAGGGGGCTTGTCAGACGGTTAACCGATATGGGCTTGACCCCTGGTGTCGAGGTTACCGTCGTCAGAAAAGGTTTCCTTAGGGGTCCTGTTCAGATAGCCGTCAGAGGTACGAGTCTGGCTCTGGGCTATGGCGTAGCTAGGAGGGTGCTGGTGAGGAGGGTTTAACGGGTTTGCCTAAGCCTAAACGTGTGGTTAGGATAGCCCTGGCGGGTAACGCTAACGTGGGGAAGTCTACTTTCTTCAACCAGATAACCGGAGCGTCTCAACACGTCGGTAACTGGCCTGGTAAAACGGTCGAGAAGGTTGAGGGCTTCGTTAAGTTCGGACCGTACGAGATATACGTCCTAGACCTCCCAGGTATATACTCGCTTTCGGCTTACAGCGAGGAGGAGGTCGTGGCCCGGGAATACATTGCGGTCGAGAAGCCTGACGTGATCCTCAACATAGTCGACGCGTCGGCCTTGGAGAGAAACCTCTACCTGACCCTGCAGCTTCTGGAGCTTGAGGTCCCCCTAGTGGTAGGGTTGAACATGGTGGACGTGGCTGCTAAGAAGGGCTTCCGGATAGATGTCGATAAGCTCTCCAGGGTCTTAGGGGTTCCGGTAGTGCCTATGGTCGCCGTAAGCGGGAGGGGGGTTAGTGAGGTTTTAAGCAAGGCAGTAGCGGTCGCGTTGGGTAGTGAGAAGGTTAAACCTTTGAAGGTCACCTATGGTAAGGAGGTTGAAGAGGCAGTCGAAAGGATTACGAGGCTCCTCCTCGCGAAGCTTCCTAGCCTGTGTAAGACATATCCCGCTAGGTGGCTCGCGATAAAGCTACTTGAGGAGGACGAGGATGTAATCGACAAGGTTCTTAAGACACCGAACGGCTCAGAGGTCTTAGAGTCGGCTAGGGAAATAATTCGCCAGCTTGAGAAGGTTCATGGCGAAAGCTCTCAAGTAGTCATAGCCTCTGAACGATACTCCCTCATAGGCCGTATAGTCGAGGAAGTCCTCAAGGTCGAGAAACGGTCTCTGATGACTCTCAGCGACCGTTTAGACCTTTTGACGACCCATAGGGTTTGGGGCTACCTCATACTCTCGGCCGTCGTAGCCTCGGTGTTCACGTCTGTTTTCGTGGTCGGGAACCTTCTAAGCGGTCTCATAGAGGAGTGGTTTTCGGCTCTCATAACGCCGTTGGTTCCGAGGAACATAGGCTTCGTCAATGGTCTGGTAGATGGGTTCATAGCGGGGTTGGTGCTAGTGATCCCCTATGTGATTCCTTTCTACCTTCTACTATTCTTCCTCGAGGATTCAGGCTACTTACCGAGGGCAGCCTTCCTTTTAGATAGTCTCATGCATTGGGTCGGGCTTCACGGTAAAGCCTTCATCCCTCTCCTGCTTGGATATGGGTGTAACGTCCCTGCGTGTCTCGGTTGTAGGATAATGGAGACGGCTAGGGAGAAGACTATACTTGGGTTTATGATAACCATGATCCCATGCGCCGCTAGGACGATAATAATACTAAGCCTTGTGGGAAGCTATCTCGGGGTGCACGTCGCCCTAGCCATATACGCGTTAGACCTAGCCGTGGTCTTCCTCGTAGGTAGGCTCGCCAACATGGCCGTAGCCGGTAAGCCGATAGGTCTTATAATGGAGATGCCCCCCTACAGAGTGCCAAGCCTTAAGGTTATACTGGTCGAGACATACGTGAGGGTTAAGGACTTCATATTCATAGCCTTCCCCCTTCTGATCCTCGGTAGCGGCTTCGTAGGAGCCTTAGGCGACCTAGGCCTATCAGAAGCCCTATCGAACACGTTAAGCCCGTTCCTAAACTTCGTCCTAGGCCTACCCGGTGTAACGGCTATCCCGTTGATATTCGGGATCCTACGTAAGGAGCTTACCATAGCCATGCTGGCCGAGGTGGCGGGGACCATGGACTTCAGCAAGGTCCTGACGCCTAGGCAGATGATAGTGTTCAGCGTCTTCACGGTCTTCTACATCCCCTGCATAGCCACCATAGCGGCGATGTTCAGGGAGTATAGGTTGAAAAAGACGGTCATAATATCCTTAGCTAACATAGCCGTCGCGACGCTCGTATCCATACTGGTAAACCTAGCCTTGATGTCGGCGGGTGTAGTCTAGCCTACTTCTCACAGGGCGGGTGCTCACCTTTCTCGCAGAAGTATCTGAAGTGTTCGAGCCATTTGGGGCTTTTAGGAGCATTCTGAACGAACTCTATGAACTTGGAAAGCCTCTCCAGGGTCTCCGGATGTATGTAATGCTCTATCCTACAGGCATCCTCCTCGGCGACCTCCTCGCTGACCCCGAGAACCTGTAGAAACGCCTTCAGAATCCTATGCCTCTCTATAACCCTCTTAGCCTTCTCCTCCCCCTTAGACGTAAGCCGTATATCCCGCTTATAACGCTCGTACCTGACGAGCCCCCTGTCGGCGAGCTTCTGAACCATCTCCGTAACCGTCGGAGCCTTAACCTTTAAAGCCGTAGAAATATCCGAGACCCTAGCATAACCCTTCCTCTTAGAAATCAGATAGATCGTTTCAAGGTAGTTTTCGACAGTCTCGCTAGACATCCTAAACTAAACTCGTCTGAGGCTAGATAAAAATCGATCGTACATTCGGATTCTCAAGCCTCGAACACCTCGACGCCTACCTTTAGACACGAGGAGAACCTCGCTAAGGGGAAAAGTTGGTCTTCTTTAAGGCTTTCCAGGGAATTTTTAGATATCTCTTTTCCGGGAATTTTTTTTCTTTATAAATGGATGAACATTTTTATACGTTGACGAGGGAAAACGGGAGTTTGCTTTGAAGAGGTTTTAAAGTCTTTTCCTTTTTCCAAGGTTCTGGGTTGCTTTTGATGTTGAATATCTTATCAAGATAAATTTAATAGTGGGGATACTATAGTACACTAAGGTGTATCCATGTCTATGTCCGTTACTATTAAGTTGAAGAAGGATGTCGTAGAACTAGCTGAAAAGATGGTGAAACTTGGTATCGCGAAAAGTAGGTCTCATGCGATAAACATGATGATCGAACAAGGTATTAAGGAGGTTAGAAAAGAGGTCGAATTCTGGGAAAACGTTTACGCGGGGGTTGAAGAATTGAAAAGAACCGGTTTCGTGGTTAGTCATGGAAAGCTCAGCGAGCTGCTCTACAAGGAGAGGGCTGAGCGTTGATATACGTCGATACAAGCCTAGTCATATCCTACATGGACCTGAGGGACCCGAATCATGATAAGGCGGTTAAGCTGATAGAAGCGTTTCGCGGTGAAAGGTATGTGGTTAGCATGCTTGTTCTAGTAGAGTTGGCATCGGTTTACTCGAGGGCCATGTTCGAAAAGCCTTTGGAGTTGGCCCTGTACTCTCTCGAAAAGGTGGGGGCTGAGCTTGTGAAACTGGATTTCGACGATGCGGTAAAGCAAGCTTTTAAATTAGCATCGATACTTAGGCTTAGAACCTTAGACCTACTACATATCAGCGCGTGCAAGTCTCTGGGGGCAGATAAACTCATCACGTTCGACCACGACGTATTGAAGAAAGCAGAAACGATAGCAAAAACCGTAGGCTTAAAGATAGTGGGAGTTTAACGTCACCATAACTCCGCCTTACACCCTGTGTCTCCTCTCCAGGTGGCTTTTCCGATAAGAGACCGTTTAACGGTAAGAGTCGAACGATGGGGGAATCAGGTTTCTGAAGTCTCAGTTTCGACTACCCATGGCGTGAACGGATTTGACCTCTATGGTTCTTGAAGAGATCAAACCCTCTACGACGACCACTACGTCGGCCGTATAGGAATAGATGGCTTTGGGATTCTCCGGCGTCGTAAACTCGAAAGATGCCGTGGTCTTCAGGATCTCGGTAGTGTATGGCTTAACCGTTACGTGGTCGAACGGGTAGCTGTAGGTCTCCTGGGAGCCGTCCATAAGCGTGCAGTGTAGTATGAGAGTAGCCTCAACCCTGACGTGTAAAGGAGCATTATTCCGCACGGTTATCGTAACCACTAGACTGTAGCCTATGGGAACCCGAGCCTCTCCTCGACAGTTAACATCCAGAACCTCTACAAAGTATGGGACGGCATACGCTAAACCCATGACCGTTAAAGATAGCATCGATATGGTCAGTATCACAAGTTTCATCGCATAAGACCTCGCGTTTTAACACTCAATAGTTTTTCCACACGGCTATTCTGCAGATACGCTACATCCCTAAAGATAATCTAAGCCTAGAAAGATCCTATAATATCATTCAAAGTCAAGGTGTCGACGAGTGGTTTCGCCCTCTGTATAAGCTTTAAATCCTCTGTGATCAGGGGGACACCTATTTTTCTAGCGTAGAAAACATAGGATGCGTCGTAGAAACTGATTTCCAGGCTTCTGGCTATATTCAGCACCTCAGTTTCGCAACACCCTATCTCGAGCACTTTCATCTTATCCAGAACCCTCTTCAAAAACCCGATAAGCCTCTCCAATTCTACGCTCGTAATACGTCTATGTAAGACCTCTTCCTTCCAGAGGATATTCCCCAACTCATACCTAGCGAGGCTGACGGTATAGTTGCCTGCTAAAACATCTACTCTCCTCCTCTTTAACGCATAGAATATGCTGGAGGAATCGAAGACATAGCTCATCGAGAATCCCTATCCTCCCTGATACTCCTAACCACATCCTCCATGGGAATCTTATCGAGTATTCCACCCAGAGCCTCAGCCTCCTCCCTAAGCCTCTTCAACTCCCTCCTCCTAACCTCCTCCTCGATAGCCCGCCGAAGAACATCAGACGGCTTAATACCTAGAGCCCTCATCCTCTCCCTAAGCTCGACAGGAATCTTAACAGACACCGTGACATACCTACCCATAAGACCACCTAAAGATACTACTAAAAAGTAGACATAAAAAGTTTACCTACCGTTCCTACGAACTCCGGTTCAAGATTCTGAGAATATTGAAACTGTTTTTCGGAGAGTTAACCGATAAGGGCCGTTGATTGCTTCACGGCAGCGAGAAGAGAGACTTAGGGGGTAGATAAACAACGATCTCATATGCATACAGAATTCTCAAGAGCACTTAACGAATGTAAGGGCTTCATAAGTAGAGGTTCTAAGCCCCCGGCGGGATTCGAACCCGCGGTCTTCAGCTTACAAGGCTGACGCCCTACCGGGCTAGGCTACGGGGGCCTCTAGTTTAGAGGCGTTACGTTTTTAGATAAATTTTTCGCGCTATGTTATAGGTTTGAGGGTGTTTTCTTTTGAGACTTGTATCTTGGAGTAAGCTTGCGGAGCTTATGCGGGATGCAGACGTCGTGCTCGAGGTTTTGGATGCCCGTGTCCCCCTCGAAACCCGTAGCATCAGGGTCGAAGGTCTCGCTAGGAGGAGGGGTAAACCCGTCGTGATAGTTTTGAATAAATGCGACCTCGTCCCAAGGAGGGTCGTCGAGGGCTGGGTCAGGTTTTTCGAGGGGTTGGGTTTTAAAACGGTAGCTATGGCCGCTAGGTCGCGGAGGGGTGTACGTCGGCTTAAGGAGGTCATACGCGAATCCGTCTCTAAAAAACCGATAATAGTGGTCGCCGTGGGTCTTCCTAAAACCGGCAAGTCGACCGTGATAAACGCCTTGAAGGGTAGGTCGTCTGCGTCGACGAGCCCCTACCCTGGAACAGCCGGATATACGAAATCGGTGCAGCTCTACAGAGTGGATGATGATATAAAGGTTATAGATACGCCTGGGATAGCCCCTTCGGGGGAGGATTGGCTTGAAACCCTGATACGGGGTCGCCCGGTCGATAGCCTTTATAATCCTATCAGACCAGCGGTCGAGCTTCTTAAGCGTATACTTGGACATAACCCCAAGGCTGTCGAAGACGCGTACGGGATAACCGACAGAGACCCGTACATCATACTCGAGCGTCTAGCATTAAAACGCGGTTGGCGGTACAAGGACGGGGAGCCGCTCATAGAGGAGGCTGCGCGAACCGTTATAAGAGACTATCATAACGCTAAGCTGAGGTTCTACCGTACCCCTCCATCGTCCACTCCCGGCTAGCTGTGTAAAAACTTAAATTATTGTGTAACTAACTACACGAGGTATGAGCTGGTTTAGAAGTAGAACCCTAAAGGTCGCGATAATGTCTATGATGGCTGCGCTCATAGTGGCGGTCTCCAGGCTTCCGGGTTTACCGGCCATAGGGGCTCCTACGAAGATAGAGTTCACCACGGTGCTGTACCCGGTCATAGGGATTCTATTGGGTCCAGAACTCGGCTTCGTGGCCTCGCTTTTAGGCAACTTCATAGCCTGGATTATACCGTCTACGACGATGTTCGGGCTCCTCGTCGTACCCGCAGGGGCTTTGGCCTCTCTGGTGGCGGGGTTTTTGACGGGTAGAAGCGAGAGAGGATGGCTCTACGGGTCGGCGGTCCTCGCGGCTCTGATCGCCTGCTGGTACGTGAGCCCGGTGGGGTTCGAGGCGCCTTTTTACCCTGTGTTTCACATAGCCGCGTTAGCCCTCAGCCTAACCTTAGGTAAGAAGCTTAAGGGGCTTTTAGACTCAGAGGGTAAGCAGCTCGTCTGGGGGTCGGCTGTTACGTCGTACGTCGCCGCTATGACCGATAGCATGTACGGAAACTTAGCCTACGTGGGGGCCTTAGGCATCATAATACCTCTTAAAGAGTTTAAGAAGGCTCTCAAAGCCATGGGGGTTCTATGGGCTAAAACAGGGATTCCTAAACCGGCGGATTACTTGGCGTGGCTCGGTCTCCCGGTGCCTGAGGAGCTGACGCTCGGCTACCTGTTCATGGCTGTTCTACCGATAACGATAGCCGAGAGGGTTACGATAACCTTGGTTTCGACCTTGATCTCGATAGCGGTCGTAAGGGCCTTCAAGACCGTTTTCATACGCCGACAACCACCTAAGGAGTCTGAGAAGTCTGAAGAGACTCGGTGATACGCTTCAAACCTTTTTACACCCCTCTAGCTTAAAGGATTTTGAGGTGGTTTTTTGAGGGTCTGGCCATATATTTTGCCGCTTCCCGTCGACAGTAGTAAGCTTCTGAGGTTTTTAAGGGCTGTTTTCGGCTCTGAAACGGCCTTAGAGATCCTAAGGAAGCTGCCTGCCGACGGTAGGGTCTATCAGGCAAGGCTCATCAAGGAGCTTAACCGGTCGAATAAAACCGTGATAAACGCCTTGAAAAACCTGGTGAGCTTAGGTGTTCTGGAGGAGGGTATGGAAAAGGCCCGCAGGGGTAATCGCGTCGTCTGGGTTAAATACTACACCGTCACCGACTTGGGTAGGTGGTTGGCCTTTCTAATATCTCCTCCTGAGCAGCTTGATAAAGATGTCGTTAAGAGGCTTATTGAAAACCTACTTAAGCTTTATTTAGACAGTATTTTGAAGGTTTGCAAAAGCTACGACATAGACCCCATCGAACTCATAAAAAGGGTTCTCGAGGAAGAAAACGCTTCAGACAGATTAGGCTAACTCCTATCGCGTCTATAGCTGGCTGGATTTTAATTGCAGATAAGACTTAAATATACTGGGGTTAACTACTTTTTAACATGTCTAGTTGGAGGAAATATTCTATAATTCTATTGACGCTATTGATTCTAGCACCGGTGTTCTGCAACTTTTCGATGGTTAACGCGGGTGAAATCCCTGACGAGCAGAAGAATTGGAAGTGGGAGCCCTACGGTCCTAGGGTCGACACATACCTGATGCCTATATACCTCGACTACGACGCCCAGCTTATGGCATTCAAGAAAGGCGAAATCGACACGAGCTTCATACAAGCCGCTAGGGTCGACGAGGTTAAAGACGACCCGAACATATACCTGCTTTCCTACCAGACGTTTAACTTACAGTTCCTTGGGATCAACACCGCGCTCTATCCGTGGAACTACACGGCCATAAGACAAGCTGTAGCCCACCTTATAGATAGGGATTGGATCGTGAGGGAGATATACCACGGGTTCGGCTACCCGGTCGACGCGCCCATACCGCCGGCGTTCGGAGACTGGTCTAACCCCAACGTCACGTCATACGCGTATAGTAAAGAGCTTGCCAAGAAGGTTCTATTGGATGCAGGTTTCACATACGACGAGGCGGCCGGTAAGTGGTACGACCCAAGCGGTAGAGAGATTCCAGAGTTCTATGTTCAGGTTCCACCGGCTGAACAGGCTCCGTGGCTTTACCAGGAGGCTCAGCATATAGTCGAAGACGCTAACGACATAGGTCTACCCCTCAAGGTCGAGGCGATAGAGTTCCAAGCCCTGGTATCGCAGATATACTCACGCACGTTCAAGTCGTTCATATTGTATCTGGGATGGGGTAGACAGCCGACTCTAGCTTATGAGCTGTTCAGGACCGGTGGTAGCTGGAACTTCTGGGGTATAAGCGACCCTGAGCTCGATGAGTGGCTGGAGAAGTTCTACTTCACCACGGATATGGATGAGGCTAAACAGTGGCTTTGGAAGGTCCAGGAGAGGATCGCCGAGATCCTTCCATACATACCGATATACATGGGTAGGGGTAACGTAGGCTTCAGGACAGATATCGCCGGGGTCGTTTTGTTACAGCCGCTAGGAGGGCAGTCGTATCTCACGATCTTGGATGTCCACCATATCGGTCTCCCGTTCGGCGGGTCGTATAGAGAGCCCTTAGGCTCAGACCCCAGAACCCTGAACGTGTTCACCGCCATAACAGGCGACGAGCTTGACGTTATAGGCAACATACTTGAAAGCCTGTTTATAGCTCATCCAGACCAGGTTTCAGACGACTTGCCTTGGCTTGCCAAGAGCTGGACGATGGAGGAGATCGAGATAAACGGCTCTAAAGCCACCAAGATAACGTTCTACCTATTCGATAACGTGACGTGGCATGACGGTGTCAAATTCACGGCGAGAGACGTGGCCTTCACTTGGGATTTCATAAAGGAGAAGAAGCCTACCCAGCAGTACGCTATGGTGTTCGAGAAGATGATCAAGACGGAGGTCGTCGACGACTACACGGTAGCGGCTTACATAAACGGCACGAGCTGGACCTATCTATACGACTTAAACGTGTTGATAGTTCCCGAGCATATATGGGGTAATGAGACGCTTCTGGAGGAGCATGGCGGCTGGGAGAAGTGGGACCCGAGTAAGGTTCCCCATCCGACTGTCGAAGGGCTCACATGCCTGATAGGTACAGGACCGTATATATTCGCCGAGAGGAAGCCTGGTGAATACATACTCTTAAAGTGGAACTACAACTATTGGAGAAGACACCCTGGTAAGTCTTTGAGCCTAACGTTCACCAGCACCGAGTCCCTTTACGCCGGAGACGTTTTAGATGTCTCTGCGACTGTCCAAGACTACACGGGTAGCCCCGCCACAAACGCCACGGTGCTCGTAGAGATACTCCAGGACGACTCGGTCGTTAAGAGCGTCTCTGCAACCCATACCGGAGAAGGCGTCTACACAGCCAGCGTAGATACGGGTGACCTATCCGGAACCTACACCGTGAGGGTGACAGCCTCTGCCGAGATCTTAGGCTACACGTTTACAAAGTCTGCTGAGGCCAGTCTGACGGTTAAGCCGGCGTATGAGAAATACTTGCCGCACATAATCGTGGCGGCGGTAATAATAGTGATAGTGGTCATAGTCGTAGCTCTCAGGCGGCGTTAACCCCACCTACTTTTTATAAACCCCCATCGTCAATTAACTAGTTGTATTATGCGGAAGTGTTAACCGTTCACCGAGGTGCGTACGTTGAAGGGACTGGGAGGTTACCTGCTACGTAGAGCTGCAGATAGGGTGTTGGTTCTTATAGTGGCTTTAACCCTTCAGTTTCTACTCATCAGGGTAATGCCTTACTACATCCTCGGCATCGACCCGTCGTTCTTCTTCATGAACCCCAATCTTACGAACGAGCAGAGGGAGCTCATACGCGAACAGTTTGGTTTAAACGACCCGATCCCCACGCAGTTCGTTAAATACGTTCTGTCGCTTTTCACAGGTAACTTGGGTTTCTCCTTCTACACGAGAAGACCTGTCGTAGAGGAGCTTTTAGAGAGGTTGCCTAACACGGTCATCCTCCTTGGGACATCTACGGTCTTAACTATAATCTTCGGGTTGGCCGTAGGCTTAGTAACCGCCATGAAAAGGGGAACCAAGATCGACACAGGTATCGTAAGCGTAAGCGTCTTCCTCAATTCCATACCCCTCTTCTACTTAGGCTTGATTCTACTCTTGTTCCTAAGCTTCTACTTCCGTGTTTTCCCGACGGCAGGCACCATATCTAGGCCTCCGCCGAAGGAGCCCTTAGCGTACATAGCCGACTACATGTGGCATATGGCTCTCCCCCTGATGACTCAGCTTATTATAAATATAGGCGGATATGCACTCTTCATAAGAAGTTTATTCATAACCCAGCTTGGAGAGGACTACATAATCACGGCTAGGGCGAAGGGTATGGCGGAGCACCAGATAATGTTTACCCACGTCTTAAGAAACATCCTTCCGCCTATAATAACGACCATAGCTCTCGCCCTCCCAGGAATAGTCTCCGGTGCGGTTATAACGGAGACCATATTCTCATGGTATGGAGTGGGTCGTTGGCTTTTCGAAGCCTCGCTTCAGCTAGATTATCCAGTCGTTCAGGCCGTACTGTTTATATCCGTAGTATTGACTATAGTATCGCTCTACATAGCCGATATAGTAATAGCGATCGTGGATCCCAGGGTGAGGCTTAGATGAGCCTTCTTAAAGACCGCAGGCTAAGAACGTTCCTAGACTTCTTTAAGCTACTGCTTAAGCATAGGTCTGGAAGGATCGGTCTGATAATGCTGACGTTCTTCGTGTTCGTGGCTGTCTTCGCCCCAGTCATATCGCCGCATAAGCCGGATGAGATGGGTTTAGCGGATAGATTCGCCCTACCCATATGGTTTAAACTGCTACCTCAATACAGCGATTTACCTGAGAACCTCGAGTTGAACATCCACGCTCAGGATTGGCTTATAGGAAAGTCTTCACAATACATCGTCGCGTCGATAGAGGATGGATGGCTCAGCCTATCGCCTTCCGTTGAGGGTATGAAGCCGCGGGAGGACTATATCTTACTCGAACACGATGTAGAATATCCCTACTCGCCGCCTAAGAGGTTTGAGATACATATACCCTACACCGTGACCGTGGAAGGGGAGCTGGGAAGCTATGCACGTATACGCGTCTATCTGGTCGATGTAGACGGCAGAAGCTATATGCTATACGACGGTAGACCGATAGCCTACAATAAGACGGTCATAGATCCCCCGTTGAGAATAGATACGAGAGATATAGGGCTTAAACTTCGCCTCGGCTTCTCACCGTACGACGACGTAGGCGAGAAGATATTCTCCAAGAAAGGCGTCTACCGGCTAAGGCTGGAGGTGAGGCTGTTTACGGTTTCCAATGGAACCGTTACGGTTAGACTTGGTACGGTGTATTTTAGGATACCGGGCTTGGTCTTCGGCCTGCTGGGCACGGATAACCTCGGTTCAGACCTCTTCGCTAACCTGATATACGGGACTAGAGTCTCTCTACTGGTGGGTATACTGGCTTCTGTCATATCTGTATCCATAGGTTTAGCCGTGGGGGTCGTAGCGGGTTATAAAGGTGGCTTCGTCGACCAGACTCTCATGTTTTTAACGGATACCCTCCTGTTCATGCCTACGATACCGTTGCTCATAGCTATAAGCGTGTTCATAGGTAAAAACCTCTACCTAACGATCACGCTAATCGCCCTCTTGAGCTGGATGTGGTTTGCTAGAAACTGTCGTGCGTTGGTTATGTCGCTTAGAGACCGTCCCTTCGTCGAAGCCGTTAAGGCGATCGGAGGCTCGGATATATACATTATATATAGACATGTTATACCTCAGCTGACGCCCATCATATACATAACCCTCGTCCTCAACATCCCCGGCGCGATACTCTTGGAGGCTGCCTTAAGCTTCTTAAACCTAGGAGACCCGACGGTACCCTCCTGGGGACGCATGCTATATAACGCCCGATACAGCGGAGCTTTCTTCAAGATGATGTGGTGGTGGATCGTACCACCCGGGTTGATGATAACCTTCTTAGCCATGAGCTTCATACTCATAGGTCAAGCCTTAGATGAGATATTCAACCCCAAGCTGAAGGCTAGGAGATAGGTCTTGAAAAACCGGGTTGTTCTATGCGCCGCATCTGCGGCTACGTTTTCACTATGCAGTTATACACTGTTCAGAGTGGCGTTTCTAGGCTACTCGGTGAATTTATCTCCGTTTGAGGCTTTGACCATAGCGGTCGCGGGGTTATTCACAGGCTTAACCCTAGCAGACCTAAAGCGGTCTCTACTAGTCTTCTACTCGATCTATCTAGCATCATATGTCACAGCGTTAACGTTGCTCAGATACCCCCTAGATACGATGATGGGAGGGTTCTCAGGAGACCTAGCTACGATAGTCGTGACGAGAAACATAGGGTTTTTCAGCCTGATAGTAGGGGGCCCGGTGTCGATCTTAACGCTTATAATAGGGGTATCCATCTCATCTAGGCTCAAGTCTATGTACGTAAGCTTAACCCTAAGCATTCTTCTCATACTTCTGTCCTCAACCATGCTTACCGTCGAATACAGCGACTGGTATGGAGAGGTCAGGTCGCTCAAGGGCTTCAGAGTTAACACCGTCTATATGCGTCTGAGCTTAAAAGAGGGGCCTGATGGGGCTAGACCTGTATTAGAGTTGAATGTGAGTATGGAGACGGTCGAGGGAAAACCTGCCTGTATAGTTACGGTGATCTACAGGGTCTTCCTAGACGGTAAACTGGTCCGTGAGAAGGTCGACGCCATGCCGGGTGAAGGGCTCCTAGTGGGTTCTCAACCGGTCTATCGGAAACTCGACATAGAATTGCCTAAGGCTGTGCCGTTAGATTGTCTAGAGAGGAAACGGTGTAGGATAGAGGTTCAGGTGAACTTCAAGACCAGGTTTGGGGTAATCCCCGTCAAATATTCTCTAAACTATTCCCTCTCCACGATTTTTATCCCTCTAGTATACTTCGAAGCTTCACCGGGTATCGGGGCATAGAACTTCACTATCCTACAGTTCAACTCTTCCTCGGCTTTTCTGACGTACATGTAGAAGACGGAATCGCTTACCCCGACCGACACGATCACAGAGAGCAGGAGCCCTAAAACAACCGCAGGTGGAAGAATGAAGAAGGCGAAGAACGGAGATAAGACGATCGCTAATATCGCTAACGTAGCCCTCCACCCCTTTCTACGTTCAACCCAACTGTAGATGCCTTTATCCTTCAGAACCCTGAGGGCTCTCTGAAATTTAATGACTCTAAAAAAGAAGAAATGCATGAGGGTCGCTATGGGGAAAGCCGCCGTGAACGTGAGGACGAATAGGGGTCTTAGCTCCTGAGAGGTGGAGGCTAGGATCATGAAAACCACGGTTCCTAGTATGGCTGAGGCTATGCGTATGGTGAATTCAACCCTGGTGAAGGGATAAGGAAGGGTGATCTCCATCACTATTTCTCCTAATGAACGGTTTCTCACCCATATAGGTGGCATGCGACTTTACGACCCTTTTCCACATCTTTCAGACCCGGTTCCTTTTTACTACATATGTCCATCGCGTATGGGCATCTAGGGTGAAACCTACAACCAGAAGGAGGATTTATAGGGCTGGGAACCTCCCCCTTGATGGGGATCTCCCCTATTTTCACCCTGGGATCCGGGACCGGTATCGCGGCTGTTAGAGCTTTGGTATATGGGTGTAAGGGGTTGTCTATGACCTCTGTGGCTTCTCCCAACTCTACGACCTTACCGAGGTACATGATCGCTATTCTATCGCATATGTGTTTAGCCACGGCTAAGTCGTGGGTTATAAAGAGGTAAGCTATCCCGTACCGGTCTCTTATGCCGAGCATAAGGTCGAGTATCTCGGCTCTTATGGACATGTCGAGCATCGACACAGGCTCGTCCGCCACTATGAATTCTGGCTGAAGTATTATCGCCCTAGCTATGGCAACCCTCTGCCTCTGCCCGCCGCTGAGCTCGTGAGGATACCTGTACATAAACTCCTCAGGAGGCTTCAACGCCACGTCCTCCAAGGTCTTGGTCACTCTTTCGATAACTTCCTCCCTGTTATGGGCCAATTTATGGATGGATAAGGGCTCGGAGATTATGTCGATAACCCTCATATGGGGGTTGAGGGACTCGTATGGGTCTTGGAATATTATCTGAGCTTTTCTACGGAACTCGATGAGTTCTTCCCCGTCTAGATTTGTGATATCTACCCCCTTGAAAAGTATCCTCCCGGCCGTAGGCTCTTCAAGCCTCAGTATCAACCTTCCGGTCGTCGTCTTACCGCATCCAGATTCGCCGGCTAGGCAGAATATCTCACCACGCTTTATCGCGAAGCTCACCCCATCCACAGCCCTGATGAACTTAGGCGGCCGCCGTAGTATGATGTCCGCTAGCCCCCTTCTCACGGGAAACCACTTCTTCAACCCGTCTGCTTCGACCACGTTCTCCAACGTAACCCCCCTACTACCTATACAGGTGGCATGCCGCTAGATGATGTTCCCCTACCTCTTTTAGGTTTGGCTCCTTCTCTCTGCATATGTCCATCGCGTATGGGCATCTAGGGTGAAACCTACAACCAGAAGGAGGGTTCACGAGGTTAGGCGGCACTCCAGGGATGTATGCGAGCTTCCTCTTGCTCTCTCTTATGCTCGGGACGCTCTTAAGTAGAGCGGTTGTATAAGGATGCTTGGGCTGGAGCAGGACCTCTACGGCCGGTCCATACTCGACGATCTTCCCCGCATACATCACGGCTACTTTATCGCTCATCTCGGCCACGACCGATATGTCGTGCGATATCAGCATAAGAGATAGCTTAAGCCTGCTCTGAAGCTCCTTGATGAGCTTCAACGTCTGAGCCTGAACTATGACATCCAACGCGGTCGTAGGCTCGTCGGCTATCAATACCTTAGGGTTCAAAGCCAGCGCCATGGCTATCATAACTCTCTGTCTCTGCCCGCCGCTGAGTTCGAACGGATAGCTCGAGACCCTGGAAGGGTCTATACCCACCAGGCTGAGCAGTTCTTCAGCCCTCCTATAGGCATCCTTCTTGGAGACCTTCTCGTGGAGCATGATCGCCTCGGCTATCTGGTCTCCGACCTTTATTATGGGGTTTAAAGCGTTCATGGAGCCTTGGAAGACCATCGATATCTTACGCCACCGCACCTCTTTACGAAGCCTATGCTCATCCAGCCTAAGTATATCTACTCCGTCGAGCAGTACCTCGCCGCCGAGGACCCGGGCGTTAGAGGGCAATATGCGTAGTATCGTGATCGCTAGGCTCGATTTACCGCATCCAGACTCCCCCACTATCCCAAGAGCCTCCTCCCTATCCAAGTTGAACGAAACACTATCCACCGCCTTCACAAAACCCCCATCCCCGACCTCATAGTACATCCTGAGGTCCTTAACCTCTAAGAGCAATTGCTTCAATCCCCCTAAAATGGTCCCGACTAAAATTCTAAATACACCCATGGTAATAAAAGGTTTGGGAGCAGTCGCCGTTTTTCCTTACGGCCCGCGAACACTATTCACAGCGTTTTAGGATGAGTTTTAGACTAGAGTAAGCGGGTTCCTATGGTTTCTCTGGCATTTAACGTACCTTTTAAGCAGCGACATCTTCTTTCGACTAGCTGAAAGTCGTAAGGATGAGTTTAAGCCTAGACGTTCGATCGAATGATGGATAAGCTGGTATGGTATGGCTTAACTCTATAGGATCGGAGCTTGATAAAAAAGACCGGTCAACGTTAGAAACAGTGGTAAAGACGTTTGACGTTATTCTAATGGTTTATAGAGGGTATAGAGTAGAACTTAACGGTCGTTAAGAGGGTTCTTGAAGGAAAAGTTATGTCGATGACATCTCACGCCTATACGGCTACACGATGTTTAAGCGATGGATTTAGACCATGAAGGAAAATTTATAAGAAGGTGGCGCGTGTTAAGATAGAATTTGAGGTATGAGTATTATGGAAATTAAGACTAAGTTCAGTTTGTTCGCCGTTCTTCTAGTGATTTCTTCGCTGCTCAGCGTCTGCTTCATAAGCACTCCTAAGGTCGTCGCTCAAGAGCCTCCTAAGGGTCCATGGGTCGATGAGGTAGACATGTTCATGGAGACGGATGAAGCAAAGGTAGTCGACATGCTCGAAAAGAACGAGATACAGGTGTATTTCAGAGATATAACGGACCCTGAGCTCTTTAAGAAAGTGAAAGCTTCACCCGACTTATGGTACGCTACTTCATACGGATTATACTTTGAACTGACGTTTAACCCTGTCGGCCCTGAATTCCCTAAGACCGGTAAGCTAAACCCGTTCGCTGTCCCGCGTATAAGAGAGGCTATGAACTACCTGGTCGATAGGAAGTATATAGCCGACGAGATAATGGCTGGGATGGCTATACCGAGATATACCGCCCTAACGCCTGCCTTCCCAGACTATGCAAGGTATGCCGACACAATTAAGGAGATCGAGAAGAAGTATAGTTACGACTTCGATAAGGCTAGGGAGATCATAACAGAGGAGATGCTCAAGCTCGGTGCCGAGTTGAAGGATGGGAAGTGGTATTATAAAGGTGAGCCTGTTACGCTGATATTCCTGATCAGGAAGGAGGATCAGAGGAAGGCTATAGGCGACTATGTGGCTTCCCAGCTCGAGAAGCTCGGGTTCACGGTCGATAGGCAGTATAAGCTGAGTAGAGAGGCGGCTCCCCTATGGATCTTCGGCGACCCTGCGGACGGTAAATGGCACATCTACACAGGCGGGTGGATAACGACTCTTGTCTCTAGGGATGAAGCAGACAACTTCGGCTTCTTCTACACGTCTAGAGGCCTTTCGGTGCCGCTATGGCAGGCTTACAAGCCGTCTCCGGAATTCGACTACGTCGCAGGTAGGCTTTGGAATAGAGACTTTAAGACCATGGAGGAGAGAGACGAACTGATGAGAAAGGCTTTAGAACTCGCGATGAAGGACTCCGTGAGGGTATGGCTGGTCAACCAGCTCGCACCTTGGCCTGCTAGGAAGGAGGTTTCCTTGACCTACGACCTAGCAGCTGGCTTCTCAGGGGCTAGGTTGTGGCCATACACGATTAGATATGTTAACAAGACGGGCGGTGTCGTCAAGATCGCGTCCACAGATATACTGGTACAGCCTGTGAACCCCGTCGCGGGAAGCGATTGGATCTACGATGCTATGTACTATCGTGCGGTTTCAGACCCTGCGACCATACCGGACCCGTTCACAGGCTTGTACTGGCCTCAGAGGGTCGAGAAGGCTGAGGTCTATGTTTTAGAGGGGTTGCCTGTAAGCGTTACGTTGGACTGGGTTGAGCTGAAGTTCGTCGATGAGATCACCGTCCCGGAGGATGCCTGGTACGACTGGGACCCTGTGGCGAAGAAGATTGTCTACGCTCCTCCTGGGACGACCGCTAAGACGAAGACGGTAGTCTACTACGACGAGAGCATATTCGACATGAAGTACCACGACGGCAGTAAATTCTCGATAGCGGACATAGTATTCGACTTTATCCTAACGTTCGATAGGGCTAAGCCGGAGAGCCCGCTGTACGATGAATCCTATATCCCATCCTTCCAAGCCTTCAGAGAGTACTTCAAAGGTTTTAAGATCGTCAGTGAGAATCCGCTGGTGATAGAGTTCTACTCAGACGTCGTGTATTTAGATGCTGAGTGGATAGCGTCATCTGCCGCCGGAGAATTCTACCCAGATTACACATATGGGCCTGGGCCTTGGCATACGATCGCCATCGGCTGCCTAGCCGAGACTGATGGTAAGCTAGCGTTCTCAGCCGATAAGGCTGAGGAGTTCAAGGTGGAGTGGATGAACTTTATCGCAGGTCCATCGCTTTCGATACTGGAAGAATACTTGGATAAGGCTATCGCGGAGAAGTACATTCCCTACAAGGAGGTTCTTGGCAAGTATATCAGCGAGGACGAGGCCTTGGAGAGATATGAGAACTTAAAGGCGTGGTATGAGTCTAAGAACCACTTCTTGGTAGGCGCCGGCCCATTCTACCTAGACAGGGTCGACCCCACCGCTAAGATAGTGGTCTTGAAGGCGAACCGTGAGTTTCTAGACCCCGCGGATAAGTGGCTTAGGTTCTCCAAGCCTATGATCCCTGAGGTCGAGATACCGTCTATACCCACGATCGTACCTGGGTTATCTGCCGAGATACCTGTGTCGATAACGTTTGAAGGTGAGCCTTACAAGATAGCCGACATCAGCAGTGTAAAGTATATAGTTACAAGCCCGGCTGTCACCATCGTAGGCGAGGCTGAGCCTATCGAGGATGGTGAATGGAATATAGTTCTTAAACCGGAGGAGACAGCCCTACTACCTGCCGGAACCGTGGATATAGATGTCCTGGTGGTGTCGAAGCTCGTAGGTATGCCTGTATCGATAACGACTACTACAACCGTTATGAGTACGACCGAATACATGATGAGCGAACTCGCCAAGGCTAAAGCTGACTACGAGACTAGGATATCCGGGCTTCAGAGTCAGCTTGACACGTTGAGCGGAGAAATCGCAGACCTATCGTCTAGGATAGATTCGCTGATGAGTATGATGTATGCTTCGATAGGCATCGCTATAATAGCCATAATTATAGCTATAGCGGCGATAGTGTTGTCTAGGAGATAGCAATTTCCCCTTCCTTTTTTAAACGCCTATGGTGGTATCGTATGTATCTAAGGGTTGCGAAGTACCTTCTGAAACGTGGTATCGCACTTTTCATAACGGTAGTGGTCGCGGTTTATATATCCATCCTCATAGCTAACGCAGGTGGGTATGTAGACCAGATAATCAAGAGCGAGTTGTACATCTCGATCTCACAGAGCGTGCGTCAAAACCCTGCGTATAAAGCCTTGAACGAGACGCAGGTTAGAGCGCTTATAGAGGAGTTCTACGCTAACGAGTTGAAGAGAATAGGGTTTGATAAGCCTTTCATATATAGAAGCTTCATCTATTTGATGGATGCTTTGTCGCTGAACCTCGGGAGGTCTCTCTTCATAAGTAGCGACAGCGGTTCTAGGAGTGTCCGCATAATAATCCTCGAGAGGTTGCCTAATACCATTCTATTATTCACGACCACCCAGCTTCTCCTGTTTTTCATAGGCTTACTCATAGGCTTACTCTTATCAAGAAGATACGGTAGTATCTTAGATAGGATTTTTGTCCTTCTAGCACCTCTCTCCAGTTTGCCAGGCTGGTTCTATGGAATATTCCTGATACTGGTATTCGCATCCTTCCTCAGAATACTTCCCTACGGAGGTATGGTGGATATACCCCCACCAACCGACAGGTTCAGCTACGCGTTAAGCGTTTTAAAGCATATGGTCCTGCCCATAATGTCGTGGCTAGTAGCGTACTCCTTCATAAACATATACGTCAGGAGAACGTTCTTTCTTATGTTCTCAAGCGAGGAGTATGTTGAGCTTGCTAAGGCTAAAGGCTTACCCGAGTCTGTAATTCAGAAAAGATACATACTCAGGCCGACGCTACCGCCTATCATAACCGATTTTTCGCTGACCTTGATAGCTTCCTGGATGGGTGCCATAATAACCGAGACCATATTCGACTGGCCTGGAATAGGGAGACTGTTCTACACGGCCTCCGTGCTATTCGATACTCCCGTGCTCATAGGTCTCGTAGTCATATACGCGTATCTGTTGGCTATAACGGTCTTCGTCCTCGAGCTGATCTACGTAATCGTAGACCCGAGAATTAGAGCCAGAGGTGGATGATGTTGCCTCGTCTTAAACATTTTTTCAGACAGCTCCTCCTCTATAAATCTGCCACGGTAGGGTTAGCCATAATACTCGGCCTCATAGCGATATCCATATACACGGTTTTCTCAATCCCCTACAGCGACGCCATCAAACTTTGGAGGGCTGGTGAGCAGTACTGGCTAGACACCCCGCGTAACGCTCTACCGTCATGGGTTAACTTGTTCCTGCCTAAGAAGCTTCCTGAGACGATAATACTCGATACAGAGAACCCCCAGGTGGGTGTATCCAAAGCCATAATCTCCGCAGGAGAGGAGTCGAGCGTGATAAAGGTCGAGTTCGTCTTCGACTACCGGTATGACGATTTTCCGAGCGAGATAAACCTGTTCTTCAAGTCTAGCTACAACTCATCGCCCCCGAGGCTGACCATACACTGGGTCAAGCCAAACGGAGAGGATATAGTTTTAAAGTCTATGCTCGTCGCCAAGGATGATAGATACTACATATCTAACGACGAGAAGCTTGCTAGGAGGCTTAGAAGCACATTCTCCGTAAAGCTCAATAGGACTATAGGCTACGACCTGCCTATCTTGGTTCTGCTCTTCGCCCAAGAAGACGAGAGTCTGTTAGACCCAGGCACGGCTAAGGTCATGAAGGGTACATACAGGCTTTGGATAGATGGTATAGCGTTTGAGAAGGATGTGAAACTGGACGCGAAGCTTGTCGTATACGGAAAGGTGTATGGATGGGCTGGCACAGATCACCTGAGGAGGGACCTGGGAATCGCCCTTCTATGGGGGACTCCGATCGCGC
>Ga0180302_10000287_pt1 | contig 21074 bp, 21 predicted proteins | sample GuaBasSediGuay17_FD_121794 | JGI IMG/M metagenome (GOLD analysis project Ga0180302, IMG submission 121794) | Subseafloor sediment microbial communities from Guaymas Basin, Gulf of California, Mexico - Guay17, Core 4571-4, 12-15 cm | ecosystem: Environmental > Aquatic > Marine > Hydrothermal... | reverse complement strand
TATGTACTATATGGACTAGCTAGAAGAGGTCTAGCTCCTAAAGCCATTGTAAATCTGAGAAGTGAAATTATAGTAGTAGTCGGCTGCATACTTGGAGGTATTCCTCTTGTAGATAGTGTGGATATAAGCATACTCGATCTCGTTAGGACAGGGGATAAAGTTAAAGTAATAGCTAAAGCTAAGAAGGGAGTGGTAGTTATAGAGAATGGTGAGTATACTTGAATGAACTCGAAAAAATAGCTGAGGAAATAAGAAATTGTAGGAAATGCGATTTATGGAAGGGTAGAACTAAAGCCGTTCCTGGAGAAGGTAATCCACAAGCTAAACTCATGATAGTAGGAGAAGCTCCAGGTGAGAAAGAGGATCTAGAGGGAAGACCTTTTGTGGGAACTGCTGGAAAGCTTCTAACTAAGCTCCTTAATGATGTAGGCATTAATAGAAGAGATGTGTTTATAACTAATGTAGTAAAGTGTAGACCACCTGGAAACAGAGATCCTCGACAGAATGAAATCAGAATATGCTCTACTTACCTAGATAGACAGATAAAGATAATAAGACCCAAGATGATACTAGCCTTAGGTAGACACAGTACTTCGTACTTTCTCAGCAAGATAGGTAAGAAATCTACTAGTATAATGGCCATAAGAACCAAGATCTTCACTATATCAATCAACGGTATGAGAGTAAAAGTATTTCCCACATTACATCCAGCAGCAGCTCTCTACAATCCAAGGCTTAAATCAGTACTACAGAGCGATTTTAGAAAACTTTCTGAACTACTAAGAGTATCGCTCTCAGAAAGATCCATAGTCGATTATTTTACACTATAGAGGCTCTCCTCTACAGTGTACCTCTCCCATTACACGCCTCACGAAGTTCCTGCAATTATAACACAGGAGAAAGGGCACTCTATCCCGTTTCACTGGACACATAACTACATCGTTCCTGAATCTTCTTATAATACTGGGTTTTAAGTACTTCCTAAGTTCTCTCATAACCTCTCTTGGAATTCTGACACCTCTCTCCTCTCTCTCAACTCTGACGATATACTTAGCCTCCATATAATCACTAGTGGTTTAAAATACAGGTCCTTAAAACTATTAGGAGTTGTGTATGAAGATAGTATCCAGATTAACAGCACTACTACTAATATTACTCGATCTACTACCCCTCTATAGGTTAGTATTTAAGAGAAGGTTAATACTAAAAGTACCATCTAGAGTATTCAAGCCCATAGGGACCGTAACTACCAGTGCTTTAGTTAGATACTTACTTAGAAAAATACAGGGAGGAGATGGAAGGATAGTGGATGTAGGCTGTGGCTCCGGTGTAGTAGGGCTATTACTGGCTAAAGAGACTAAGAACTATATTATAATGACCGATATAGATCCAGTAGCTGTAAGGACGACTTGGGCTAATGCACTAATGAACCATGTGGACAGTAATACTGATGTAATCTTGACTAACCTACTGGCTCCCTTTAGAGAGCGATCTATCGATATTATAGTTAGCAATCCTCCATTACTTCCAATAAATATATCAACAATATACCACATTCCAATAGCTGCAGGAAGTAGTTGTTCTCTCCTCTTCTTACTTATTAGCCATGCATCTATAGTATGTAGTAAGAATGGGAGAGTAGTACTCACATTATCTACAATCTCTGACTTTAAGAGAATACTCAAGTATGCTGAAACTATAGGTTTTGATGTAAAGGTAGTAGATAGTGCTAGAGGGCTTTTCGATAGAATACTTATAGTAGAACTCATTAAGCTATAGGTCTTCCAGTTCTCTCCTCTGAAGCATATAGTTTTAATTTTCCTGGACTGTGTATTATTTCTCTTAGTACTTCAAGTGCAAGTCTTCTAGAGAGTATTTCGTTGTTATTTCCACAGTATGGGGAATATATACATCGAGGACAGCCATCTATACACTTACAAGCCATTAGCAAGTTAAGAGCTCTTTTGAGTACAATTTCTAGTCTATTCATCAGTAATAGAGATAATCCAGAGCCACCCTGGGAGGTATCATAAATGTATATATGACCTGAGGGATAACTTATTCCTCCTAGATCTGTGTGAGAAGCACCTATAATGGTCCTACTTACTGAGATCACTACGTGCTCTATAGTATGGAAGGCCTTTGCATTACTCATGGAACTCCACTCTGGATTAAAGGGCACTTGGATGAGTATACCCTTAGTCCTAAATCTGTACCTAAGTTCTTCTTTAAGTAGATTTTCACTAACTGTTCTGCCACTCCATAGCTCCTTCATAACATACCCATAGACTATGTCCATTACACTAAGTTCACCATATGATACCTTTAGGTTGTAAACCTTTCTTGAGCTAATCTCTTTAAAATACTCTGGTTCTGAAAAGTAGAGTGGTGTAGTCATCAAGTCTATATCTTCTTTAAGCTCTTCAACTATAGCATTACGTTTTTCAAACTCTATTACTATGTAAGTTCTTCCTCCATGGAAGTAAATAGCTCCTGGATGTAGCTCTTTTAGCGCCATAGGCATCTCTCTACTCCCTATAAACCTACCTCGTCTATCAAAAATCAGCACTCTCTCTCCTATACTCCGTAGATTCATACGATCTCTCAGATATAGTGATCCCTTCCTAGTGACCATGTAATAGTTCTTAGTTTTTCTCAATAAGTTGTATTGTACAAGCTCCTCAGCTATCCGCCTTTCAAACTCACTAAGTTCGTCTATTCGAATACTTCTATCTTTGGCCATGGAGATTATGTGTATTTTAGTTACTTCTGGATTTTGTAGATCTATAGCTAGGTAATCATCCTCTTGGAAAAAGAAGTCTTTTGGATATAGTTCATAGTATTGACTTATAGGATCATCTCCGAGGATTGTGAGAATATAGGAGGTCTGTCCTCTTCTTCCACATCTACCAGTCCTCTGAATATACTTAGAGTAAGTTGAGGGAATACTAGTAAGTATGACACAGTCTAGATCTCCAATATCTATTCCGAGCTCTAATGTTGGAGTTGCTGCTACTGCACATATCTTCCCGGACTTAAGTAGCTTCTCCACTAGTGTACGTTCCTCTGGAGCTAATCCAGCCCTATGGACTCTCATGTCGAGTGAATACTTCTTACCAAGTCTTACCATGAGTTCGACCATTCTATGACTGTCTGCGAATACTATTGTCTTTAAGCCTAGATCGACACAGGTCTTTGTGAGTAGAACTGCTTCAACAAGTTTGGGTCTGGTCACAGGCTTAATGAATATGTGGTACACAGTGCCTCGTCTACCTCCTAGAGCTCTAATTACTCTAACATCTCGTCTAAAGAGTTTCCTCCCTGTCTCCTCAGGATTTCCTAGTGTAGCTGTAGCACCGATATACTGAGGTGGAGACTTTAGGTGACGTTCTAGTCTTCTCAGTACATATGCTACCTGTGCTCCAAAAACTCCGGTATATACATGTAGATCATCAAGTACTATGTACTTGACATTCGATATTATCTTCCTAAAACTCGGAGAATATACTAAACTATAATGTATCATATCTGGATTAGTTAGAAGAATTTGCGGTGGATACTCGTAAATACGCTTTCTAAGAGCTTCCGGAGTATCGCCATCTAGGGTTAGGGCCCTCATACCGAAGGCAATACTGCATAGTTCATTTATTCTAAGTAGTTGATCTCTTGCAAGTGCCTTTGTAGGATATATCAAAAGAGCTCTTACACCAGGGATATGTGGATGTTCAAGTATATCTTCAATTATCGGAAGTAAAAAAGCCTCAGTTTTACCCATACCAGTACTAGCGATAATTATTGTATCTTCACCTCTTCTAATAGCATCTATAGATTCCTGTTGAAATTTGAAGAATCTCTCTATTCCACGCTTTAATAACACCGATTTTATGGAGTCAGATAGCGTAGCATCCTTAACATAATCTCCTAGTTCTGGGATTTTTGGAGATTCTGAGTATACGTGGACTATTTTATGTGCTTCATCCTTTATTAATGTCTTGAAAAGTCTATCGTCGATCTCCATTGGAATCATCTATAGCCTACCTTCCTGATACATTCTCCTCTTTAACTCATAAACTTGTCTTGAGGATGTAAATCTAGCAGGGGTACCCACTACGACAGTATTTTCATCTACATCTCTTGTGACTGTAGCTCCAGCTCCTACCACAGCCTGCTTGCCTATTTTAACTCCTGCTAGTAATATTGCACCTGCACCTATTACAGCTCCTTCCTCTATTACGACCCCTAATAATCTCGATGATGGAGGATATCTATCGTTAGTGATAATAACAAAAGGACCTAGGAAAACATTATCCTTTATTACTGTCATAGGAGGTATATAGACACCACTTTGAATATTTACACCATTACCTATGGTAGTATTACCATCTATTATGGTCCCTGTTCCTATCTTCGTTCCTCTACCTATCTTAGTGTTTTCTCTAACTAGTACATTATGTCCAGTCTCTACATAGTCTCCTAACTTAACTCTTTCGTAGATTACTGTACCTCTCCTTATGAGAACATTGGAGCCTATTTCACTACCCTCACTTATTTTATCCATTATTTCGTGAAGTATTTCTCTTCCACTCGAGTACTTGATAATACTCAGAATTTTCTTCCTTACAGGATATCCTATGATCACATAGTCATCTATTAGTGAGTACTCACCTACTATACTTCTTCCCAGTACTAAACATCTTCCTAAAACTGCAGTTTTATCTATTTTGGCTTTCTGAGATACGTAGCTCATTTCAGTGTTATAGGGACTAAGAACCATAAATAGCTATATCTTAAGGAAAGATTAATTGTGACTAACTGGGGATTTACTCGTATGGACGAATGCGTACTGCTAATATTAGATCCACTAGATATTCATGGATTAAATAGTAGACTTACTGAGCTATTGAGAGAAAAATACTCAAGGATCACAGTTCTGGAATACACATTTAACAAGGACTTGTTCAAGCACTTTCTATCGTTGCTAGATGTTGCTGAGAATAAGAGTTCAGAAGTATATAGTGTAGTGGGTCTAGGATATGGCGCACCGATAGCACTAAGGGTATCACTTCAACGTAGATTAAGAAAACTTGTTCTTATAGGCTATAGAAGCATCCTAATCTCACTTCTATTTGATGATGATTTTAGAAGTAGGCTTAAGGTGAATAGAGGTGATATACTGCTATTACTAGAGGAATATGAGAATGAGCTTATGCGCTTAGAACCTATATTTTTCTTCAAAAGATGTCCCTTAGCTAAGGAAGTAATATTGGTGAGACTTGAGGGAGAAGATGAAATTGGAGAATTAGAATTCAACAATATGAGATCATTATTCAGGAGATACTGCCGACGTATTCAACCTAGGATCGTGAATATAGATATATCGGAATTTTATAGAGTTAATGAATTTATTTAGATAAAGATCTTATAGTGTCTCTACACATTTCTACATATCTTACGAAATATTTATCCAATTTAGTAGAATCTCTGGCTTCAACAGTCACTCTTATTACTGGTTCCGTATTTGAAGGTCTTATAAGAATCCATCCATCCTCTAAATCTAACCTAATTCCATCAATTAGAGTGATAGTCCCCTCCTCCATAGACTCTATTCTTCTCCTTAGATAATTCATAATCTTGGATTTCAGTTCCTCTTTAACCCTAAGTTTTGTGGATTTCATACAATAGTTACTCTCAATTAATGAGACATATTCCCTACCTGTGTTTAGTATAGCTCTTCCAAGTAGTAAACTTATGAGAACTCCATCATCTACATATTGGTAGCTAGAGAGAGCTATATGTCCTGACCTCTCTACACCTATTATAGCATTACACTCGATCATCTTCTCGATTACGAAGTTGTGTCCTACTCTCGAACGGTAGACTTTCAATCCCTTCGATTCTGCATAATCTTCTAGTATTTTACTACAATCTATAGAGGCGACTATACTGCCTCTTAGACCAAGTCCTTCCACTAGGATTATAGCTACTTCTTCAGGGGGAAGAAATTCCCCTCTATAATCTACAAAGATCGCTCTATCTCCATCTCCATCATATGCAACCCCATAGTCCATGGATTTCGATTTTACCATATGCATTAGTTCTACTATGTTACTTGGAATAGGTTCTGGTCCTCTCCCTCTGAAGTAGGGATCTATGTTACAGTTGAGTTCGATAGTACGACTTGTAATACTCTTAAATATTCTTGGAGCTGTTAGACATGTTGCTCCATTACCACAATCCAGGACTATGCCTATACTCTTTAAATCACTAAATTCAGCTACTAGACTATTTATATAATTCTCTATTTCTCCAGTTATGATCCAATACTTCCCTACTTCTTTCCATGATCTAGGGGCATGGTCCCTAGTATAGATCTCTTTAATCTCAGCTATCTCGTCACTGCTGAAATAGACACCTGAACCGTGGATCAATTTAAGACCATTGTACTCTGGTGGTAGGTGAGAAGCAGTTATATAGGCACCGACAGTATCCCTAACAGTGAGAAGTTTTCTGAGGAGTACTCCTACTGGAAGTACTCCTATATCATAGACGTCTATTCCCATTTCAAGTAGTCCCGATATTGTAGCTAGTGATAGCATGCTACTAGTCTTTCTTATATCTCTTCCTATTATAATTCTATTTGTATTTAACTTCGATCTTAAATATATTCCAAGAGATCTTCCTATACGTGTCATATTCACAGTGTCTATATCAATACCGATAACTCCTCTGATATCGTAAGCTCGAAATATGTGAAGAGATCTCATAGGAGTTCCTCTACAGTATAGTATAGGGATAGGAATTAAAGCTCTTTACCTTAAATCGAGAGGGAAGATTTTTTAAGTAGTAGTGGATATGTGGTTGAAGGGTGAGCCCATGGAGTACGTATACGCGAGCCTATTATTACACTATGCTGGTAGACCGATAACAGAGGATAATATAAAGAGAGTACTGAGTGCAGCAGGTATAGAAGTAGATGATATTAGAGTGAAAGCACTAGTAGCAGCACTTAAGGAGATAGATATAGGTGAGGCTATAAAGTCGGCAGCAGTACCAGTAGCTCCACCTATAGGAGTAACTGCAGCTCCACCTGCTGAAGGTGTTAAGGTGGAAGAAGAAAAGAAAGAGGAGGAAAAGAAAGAAGAAAAGGAGGAAGCTGAAGAGGAAGAGCTTGCTGAAGGGTTAGCAGCACTATTCGGATGAACTCACGTTACATAGATCTCTAATGAGAGTCCAAAGCTTACCTGGACTTTTAGAATAGAACCTTATCCTTCTCGTTGGTTGCATAAATTCTCTGCCTATTTGCTCTTTCAACTCTATTTCCAAGTACTTCCTTCTCTTAATTCTGTAGTTTATTATCTCTATGGGAAACTTCAATGGAATCCTATTGTCAATGACAATACCTCTATCAGTTAAGGTATAGGTATTGGGGATGATCACACCTACTCTATCTCGCATGAGAATTTTAGCTATCCTGGACATCATTAACGCAATTAGCATGAAGGACATGTATAGAAGCTCATAGGATACTAGTAGTGAAAGTTTCTCAACTCCACCTAATATGTAAGGTATCTGCTTACCTTTAAGCGAATGTAATAGCATGGTAGTAATACCATATCTAAGTCCTTCTCTTAAGTAAGGGGTTAAGAATATTGCGAGGGAAATCATGAAGAACACCCATTGTATTACTCCTACCTTCAATTTCTTTCTCATAACCTCTAGGTACTCGGGATCCTTAAGCATGATCTCCTGTAGTTCCTCTCTTTTAACCTTGTATATAGCACGACCCTGCATGACGGTTTCTAGATCCTTAATTAAGGGTTTAGCTCTTCTACCCACGTATATTACAAGGACTACGGTCATCAAAATGGTATATGTGATGAAAAAGTAGAAGAAGTACTCTGGAAAGTATGTAGAGAATATGACGAACAGTTGCATTACTCCGATACTGATTAAGTACTGTTTATAGGAATACTGCAAGTATATACTCACCTTTAATTCCAATACATTCTCGTCCTTAAATACGTTCGTTCTGCCTCAATTATGGATGTTATCAGAGAATCTTCATTGAGACTTCTCTCTAAGATTCGTACTGCTGTAGTGGGACCAATACCAATACCAGCTAGTGTAATTAGGGCATACCTTCCATAGGAGAGGAAGAGGCTAGAACTTAACCTCAAGTCTCTTACTAGCTTAGCTTCATCACTGTTGAGTTTCTTCTTCTTACGGAGTTTAGCTAAGCACCTTAATACATCACCTGCAATACTAGGATACGTAAAGCCGAGCACTCTAGAGCTACATTTAGGGCATTTAAAACCTTCATCTATCTCGTAAACTCTAAACTCACCATGCCATAAACAATGTAGACAAATGCTTACTAACTTCTTCTCTAACAACCTCCTCTTAACAGTATTCACTAGTATCTTAGGTGGTACTCCTGAACGTAGGAGTCCATATCCGTATTGTTCAAATATAATAAAGCTAGCGAGAGGAGAGTATCTACCCTTCTCAGGATCGCTTTTTACAAAGAGCACTCTAATACGCTTTCTCTTAAGCTCATCAAAAAGGAGGAATATTCTCTCAAGCTCTACGTCTTTAGTGAAAACTTCTCTCAAGGCTTCTTCATCCACGACAGTCCCTTTAAGTGATTTACAGAGAGCTTCAAGGCTTCTGATCTTAGTCTCTCTCCCTAGTATACCAAATCTCCTAGCAACATGTAGAAGTCTCCACCTATAGAGCATAGATCTTTTAACCGCGCTTACTAGGAGATCTGTAATCTCATTGGAACTCAATTGGAAGAAGCGTTCAAAATCCTCTTGAAATAACTCAGTTTCAGAGTGTATCAGTATTCTATAGGCATCTGTTCTGAAAATGGCACTTGTACCAATGTACCTCCTGAGGTACTCTAAAAGAGCTAGTGCCAATCCTTCGTTAACCTTACTTCCCCAGCATACATGTATCACATATGTTCTTCTGCTCCCCTCTACCACTATTGTCCTATCATCTGGAAGCGGGTACCCTGATTCTATGTGTTTCTTTATGAGTTCTATTACAGGCTTGAAATGAGTGAACTCTATGGAATACTCTTTGGCCAACTCTTCTAGCTTTTTAGTACTTTCTAAAGCCTGGGCTATTCTCCTCCTCAGTGCACCTACCTCTCTAGCTACTTTGAAACTGACGGGTATTATCTCACCTTCCCATACAGGAATGGCGGCTAGTAAATCATCTGAAGGAGTTACATATACTGTACTACTATCAATATCTATAGATTCCACTTTCCAAGCCCTTCCCCCTAGAATGAACTTAGAGCCTACTTCACATTTAGATATGAAACTCTCGTCAAGTTCACCTATTTTAGATCTGTCCAACATATTTACAACTTTAAACTTTGTAATATCGGGAATAGTAGATATATTGGACATATAATACTTAATTAGAAATCTTCTAGGTTTTACCATACCGCGATATGTTGTTACATACCCTAGTTTTTCTAAGTAATTCACTACTCGTTTGATATCTTCCATAGTAGTTTCATTATAGGGATACGATTTTGAGACTATTTTCCACAACTCATAGATACTTGTACCTCCTCTTTCTAGTAGTATTCCCACTATTTGATGGGCTAATACATCATAGGAGTTTAATGGAGGTCTTAGCTCCTCAAGTATCCCCTCTCTAGCTCGTCTAGCTATAACTATACACTCAATAGCATCATCTGGATTTAGAGCTATTACAATACCCCTACTAGTTCCACCTATAAAATGACCACTTCTACCTACTCTATGTACGAGTCTTATAGCCTGTCTTGGTGATCCATACTGTATTACGAGATCTACAGTACCAACATCAATTCCTAGCTCTAAGGCAGATGTACATATCAGTGCTTTAATTTGTCCTAGTCTAAACCTCTCCTCTATGCTTCGTCTACGTTCACGTGAAAGAGAACTATGGTATACTTCAATAGGCTCATTACACAGTACATTTAATCTTACACCTAGATTTTCAGCTGAATTTCTAGTATTAGTGAATATAAGTAGACTAGAGTTGCTTACTAAGGCTTTCTTGATAGGTAGCAACCTTTGAAGTAATAAGTCTTCGTATTCATCACCCCCTATAGTCTCAGTAGGTAGTAAGACGTTTATCTCTATATTCCTCGTATAGTCTGATATTATTGAATATATGCGTCTACCATTGCATAGAAATAGTTCAGCCTCCCTTATATTACCCAGAGTAGCTGAGAGACCCAGTCTTTGTAGTCTTCTTCCAGCTAATAGCTCTAATCTCTCTAGACCTACTGCTAATTGAACTCCACGCTTATCCTCCATAATCTCATGAAGTTCATCGACAATAACACACCTTAACTCTCTTAGTATACTTCTTAATCTCCTGCCTACTAGAAGTACTTGGAGAGTTTCTGGAGTAGTTATAAGGATATCGGGAGGAGAATGTAATATCTTCCTTCTAGCACTCTGGGGGGTATCTCCATGCCTAATATCTATCTTTAAACCTATATCAGATACTAGGTTAATTAATCGTCTGAATATATCTCGATTTAATGCTCTTAGAGGGGTTATATAGAGGACTTTAACACCTTCAGCTGTATATTTTTCTTCTAGAACTCTAGAGATTACTGGAAAGAGAGCAGCCTCAGTCTTACCAGTACCTGTGGGAGATATCAGTAGGACATTGTATCCACTTAGTATCAACGGTATAGCCTTAGCCTGAATATCAGTAGGTTCAGTATATCCATACTTGGGTAGTATACTTCTCAATCTTTCATGTAATAGTGAGAATACACTCATCCGCCTCACTATTCAAAGTAAAAAGCCTAAATATCACTATAAACTTATTGTTTTGCCCTATGGGGTGATAGCTTAGATTTTCCAAGTGTTATGTAACATCGGCCCATAAGAGTAACTGGAAAAATGCTTTTACAAGGTGTATTGCTCTTTCCTTCGATAATCTTAGAGAAGCTTAATATAACCTGCCATACATATTACTATGGTAAGGTGTATAGTATTTGATAAAGCTGTTTAAAAGAGAGAAGAAAAAGGATGTTACACTCCCAACAATGATAGATAAATCCTTCATGTTGAGTATGAAACCTATTCGTAACCCTATGATAGAATGGGAGAAGACGGCTGAAGGTGAGATAGTCATATACTTGGAGAAAACACCACCTAAGATAATAAAGAAAATGGCCTCGAGAAAAGTAGCCTATAAAAGGATAGTATTAGATGCTATTGGAAGTTTTGTATGGGAGATGTGCGATGGAAAGTATACAGTTAATGATATAATAAAAGCCCTCATGAAGAAATATAAACTGAGGCGATTGGAAGCAGAGAGGTCACTACTAGCATTTCTCAGAATGTTAGCTCAGAGAAAATTAATAGGACTACTTCCACCAAAGCATATTACGAAAAGCGAAGGTTAAATTCCAATAGAGGGGCTTACACAATGCCTCTCGGTGATTGGGATATATGGTTCGAATAGGAGTTAGAGTACCTCTGAGAGAACTTAAAAGACTGTTGGTTGAGATACCCGAGAACTTCTCACTAGATGTACTATTAGAGCCTAAAGATTACTCGCTAGAGTCAATACCACATACCCTAGAACAATTAGACGAGATTGCTGAAATGGGGACTGAAGTAGTATCACTATCCATAGAGGATTGGAGAAGACATGATCCTTCTATATGCGAGAATGTAATATTCCTAGCTGAGAGTATGGATGTAGAGTATATAGTTTTCAAATTAAGAGATCCTGTGGAAGCCCCTCCTCCTTTACTAGACTTCCTAGTAGGCTCATCTGTAAAGCTATCACTAGTACCTCCGAGAACCGCGGATATAATAGATTTTAAAAAGTTCCTATCCCGTCTGGAGTATCGTCAATTTGTAACCATAGCATATGATATATTCGAACGCTATACTGGCCAGACAAAGGACCTGGTAGAGGAGATAAGCAATATAAGTGGGCTACTCTCGATAGTATACCTAGCTGGTATGGATAAAGCTCGAAGGAGAATATGTCTCTCCTCAAAGGGTATCATAGATGTATGGGAGGTTATTAGTAATCTAGTTGCACTTAGAGAGGATGTGTTACTGGTACTTAATTATGGTATAGATAGGGCATCACTAATGAGAGATTATAACATGATAAAGCAGATATACACTAGTATAGTGGAGAAATTATGAGTAACATTAGCTCTCAGCTCTTTTCATAAGTTCTTCTATAGTTTTGGGCTTAGGTTTGATCATTATCCAGCCAATCCATCCTATGAAGAATAGGGTGAAGGATACTATGATGAGTATGGGAATAAGTACTATCCACCATGTCCACGCGTTAGGATCTCTTCCATATGTCAGTATCCATATGAGTAACGAGTAGGCGTAGAATATGGAGAAGCCTATCGATATTATCATCAGCATAAACCCTACAGTCTTACTCCTCAGTTATATCACCTCTATCGGCAATATTCAGAATATCAAATAAAGGTTCTTATATAGAAATAGATTTAATACTACAACATATCTAGTAGTACCAGAGAATATGCTTCGAAGTCTACTCTCAGTCATAGGAATCTACAAGGTATACGAGAAGTGGCTCTATTATCAAGTGAGAAACGGTAAGATGCCAGTTCACATTGCTATAATTCTAGATGGTAATAGAAGGTGGGCAAGAAGTCGAGGACTACCACCATGGCTTGGACACGAAGCTGGTGCTGAGAAGCTAAAGGAAGTACTTCGGTGGATCTTCGATCTAGGTATAAAAATAGTCACAATATATGCATTATCAACAGAAAACCTAAATAGAGATAAAGTAGAGTTGGAACATCTATTCAATATAGCAGAGCGTTACCTAAGGGATATGATAAACTCAGATATTTTAGAGGAGTACCAAGTACGCTTCAAAGCTATCGGTAAAATAGAACTTCTACCAGATAACATCAGACGACTCCTAAGAGAGCTAGAGATTAAGACCGAGCATTATGATGAACACTATGTAAATCTAGCTATAGCCTACGGTGGAAGAAGTGAGATTGTAGAAGCTACGAAGAGTATAGTTAAAGAGGTTCTTAAGGGAACAATAAAGATAGAAGATATAAATGAAAAACTCTTTGAAAAATACTTATTCACCTCACACTTACCTAACCCCTCTCCCGATATGATAATCAGAACGAGTGGTGAAGAGAGATTAAGCAACTTCCTCCTATGGCAAGCAGCTTATTCGGAACTATGCTTTCTAGAGACTTACTGGCCTGATTTTCGAAAAATAGACCTATGGAGAGCTATCAGAGTTTACCAGAGTAGACAGCGTAGATTTGGACGCTAGGAGTGAGGGACTATGAGGAGAAAAATAGCCTCTCTCATAATAATATTAATCCTATTGTTATCTGCGCTACTAACGGTATTCGTCCTATTAGTACCCTGAAGAGGAATCAAGGATTTAAATCGCCTAAGTATAGATTATTGGGGTGAAGTACTTGGGAGGTAAGAAAAGACCTACGATATCTCAATTGGAAAAGCGTATGAAGAAAATGAGTAAGAAGGGTAAAGAGAAGAAGGAGGCTAAGAGAATAACCACGCTATCTAAAGCTGCGACAATAGAAGAACTCAGTCTCAAATCTATAGAAGAACTATACAAAGAAGTGAAGAACTCTAAATTACTGACACCCTATAGTCTAGCAACACGTTATAAGATTAAGATAAGTACGGCAAAGTACTTACTTAGAGAGCTGGAAAGTGCAGGACTACTCAGACTAGTTGAAAAGAGTAGAAGAGTAGCGATTTACGTTCCAGCAGCATAACTTACATTACTAAATTAGAGAGCTTTACTGATTCTCTATCCACTTTAGGTAACTTATCCGTTATATTGACTACCCCTAGATCATCAATAACTATGTAACCAAGGTCTATCAATTTCCTCATTAGTGCCTCAGGATCTGATACACCCATACCTTTAAGATCTATAGCAAATCTAATACTACCAACACTGGGATACCTATTTAGATAATTTATCGCTAGATCTATTTCGTCATGTTCACGTATTGCTTTTCTCTCTTCCGTAAACTTAGATATAGTCTCTCTACCTAGAGCCAACTTAAGTTCTGGAGTTCTCTCCTCCTCTCTCTCCTTTATGGGACTAACCTTTTCCTCTTCAACGCTAGGCTCCTCAGACTCTATGAAATCAAGTATAGACATACCTCTTTCCTTTTTCCTCACTTTGGGCTTAGGTCTACTTCTCTTGACTTCTTCATAAACTCTTTTTATTTTTATACTTGAAGGGATGGTTATCCTCCCCAGTAGACACGATATCTCTCTTTCTTCACTCGATACTTCTATAGATCCTTTAGATTTTAAATCCTCAATAAGCACCTGAAGCGTGATTACACCTACATCATGCTCATTGGCCCATTTCAATAATTCCTCTGAAGAGATTTCCTTCTTCTTTCTAACGAAATCTACAAGACTTTTTAAGAGACTTTTATACTCTCCTCCACTATCCATTATACTCCCAAGTTGATGAACTGATACAGGGTAATATATTGTTCGGTGAGATATGGGTAATAGTAAGGTGTAGGTAAAGGTACTCGTTATCCGTTCAAAAAGAAAGTTTAATAATCATAAGTCCTTCTCTCATGGCGATGGTGTTATGATATGAGCATTGACACTCTTACAGAAGAAGAATTATATAAAATATATTCTATTCTTGCAAATAGAGTAAAGAGAAATATAATAAAAATTTTGGGAGATAGGGGTAAGGCAAGTGCTACTGAAATGAGAAAAGAGCTTAAGATCAGTGTAGGAGCACTGTACTATAATTTAGATGATCTAGTAGGCTATGTGGCTCAAGATTATGATAAAAAGTACAAATTAACCGAACGAGGAAAAATAGTATACAATATATTGATAAACGAGCGTGAGAGGGTAATGGATTTAATAGCTACCACTCCTCATCCTCTTTTTGATAGACTTAAATATATAGTAGAAACTCTATTCATTCCATTTCTATTACTTGTTAAAATATGCAGGAATTTTAGATTGGTAGTACCATTGAGCATTGTGGTAATGTTACTAGGAATACTGGGTATGAGGATAGGAAACTTCGAGTTATTGCTCATATCTCCTATAGATAACAGTAGGGGAGTAATACTAGCATACCTTACTAGTGATGTTAGAATCTTAGTCAGTATAATTATGAGTTGGCTTCTGGTATTCATGATATGTGAAGTAGGATCCCTTATGATGGGCTCGAGGACTATTAGTAGCGAACTCATTAGCGCGACTATGATATCATTATTACCTATATTTATGTACCCATACATCAATCTCATGTTAGCGAGACTACACGGAACACTACTTGGGCATATAATATTGGGAATAGCACTAAGACTACTACAACTCATGTCTCTATGCTTTCTAACAGCCTTTATAGCATCTTACAAGAAACTCAGAATTGCAAAGTCCTTTATAGTTTCAACTATAGTCTTTTATACCGCAATTATAATAGAGAGCTTAATGGTATTTGATTAATGGGATAATAATTTGCGTACCGCATTTAGAATAGCAACTCTAACTATAGAAATTATCGAACGAAGGAAGATATCCTTTGATAAAGCCTTTAACCTAGCTGTAAAGAAAGTAGAGAAGATAGAGCTATCTCAAGCATACAGATTAGCATGGAGAGCATTAACAAAGTATATGCTATCAGATAATATCATCATGACTACTCTAGGTAAAGATATTCCACTGAGAAGAAAATGTGCCTTCAGAGTAGGCTTCTTTCTCGTATACTACGAACATCTACATCCAGAGGTACTTAAGAGGATCTCGGGAGGATTGCTACCAGGAAGATTTATAGACATACTCAAAAGGATCAGGAAGGAGGATGAATATAGTCTTCTCCCAGAAGGACCAGAGGATCTAGTGCTAGCTATAAAGTACTCTCATCCGAGATGGTTGGTACATAAGCTAAAGTTAGCATATGGAGGAGACCTTATAAATATACTAAAAGCTAATGAGAAAAGAGTAATTTGGCTGAGAGTAAATAAATTCAAGGCAGATGAAGACAGAGTTGAAAAGCTCCTGGACAAGGAGAATGTAAAATTTACAAAAGATAAAGATATTCCAGGGCTTTATAGACTAGATGAAAGTGAAGTAGTACCATCTAACTTAGAGGTTGTAAGAAGGAACCTTGCAATAATCCAGGATAAGGCTAGCATACTAGTAGTGTATGCGCTTAGACCAGAGAAGCATGATTTAATACTAGATGCCTGTGCGGCTCCTGGTATGAAAACACTTCTCATTTTGGAGATGCTTAACAGAAGTGGTAGAATAGTGGCATTAGATATCTCTAGGAAGAGAACTATCAGTATGAAGTACTTACTCAAAAAGTACTATGGTGATGCTACAAATGTGGACATCCTCACTACGGACTCCAGCAATATAAGCTTCTTGAAGAAATTCGATAAAGCACTTGTTGATGCACCATGTACAAATAGTGGAGCTATAAACTCAGATCCCGCTCTTCGTATAATACTCAGAGATACTACAGATGTTGATATTAAGAGGTTGAAAAGTATACAAACTAGGATCCTCACCAACTCCTTGAAATACTCGGATAAGTATGTGATATATTCCACATGCTCAATTATACCAGATGAGTGTGAAGATATAATCCGTCATATAAAAAATCTTAGATATAAAATAGATAAAATAGAGTTAGAAGTAGGATCTACAGGGTACGGTTTCGATGATGTGGCTAAGAAAAGTGTAAGGTTACTACCAATACACGGAACAGCCGGCTTCTTCATAAGTAAAGTAAGACCGTAGAAAGAGAGTAATCATAATATATCAAGTTCCTCTTAAAGAATGGAAGGTGTATTCAATTGAAGATAGCAATTATAGGAATAGGAAGATGGGGACGTAACCATGTTAGAGTAGTCAATAGCTTGATTATGATGAACAAATGTGAAGAACTCACAATATGCGATATAAACAAAGCTATAGTCAGACAAGTAGCAAGAGAATACGGTATTGATGAGTACTACTATAATCTAGAAGAACTTATTGCTAAATCACATGCAGACGCAGCTATAGTATCAGTTCCAACAGTATTTCACCACAAAGTCTGTAAGAAAATTCTACCCCATATGGATGTACTTGTAGAAAAACCCCTTGCTGGAAGTCTAGAAGAAGCAAGAGAGCTCATAGATATTGCTAGAAGAATGGAAAGAATACTAGCAGTAGGTCATATAGAGAGATACAATCAGGCTGTACTAGCTGTAAAGGAATTGATTAGGGATCTTGAAAGAGATGGAGAAAAGCCTACATACATATCAGCTCAAAGAGTAGGTCCAGGTCCTCCACGTAACTACACATTGAATCTAGGTGTAGCACATGATCTACTGATACATGATATAGACGTGACAAACTTCCTACTAGAGAAAAAACCTCAAGATGTTCAAGCTATAGCAGTAAAAGTAGAGGAATTTCCCTATGAGGTAGAGATAATTGCAACATATAGATACGAGGATGGCATAATTGCTAATCTAAGAGCTAGTTGGAGATCAAAACCCAACTTTAAGGATAGAACTCTGTCAATATACTTGGATGGAACTTTGATAAATCTAGACTACATATATCAGAGTTATACAGTAGAAAGGGGATTAGTAGAACAGAGAGCAAGTGGCAGCTATGAGCATATAGTACTTTCCTACAAGGCAAGAGAGGAACTCAGGAGAACTCTGCCTCCTCTAATGCTAAAGGAACCCCTTCTCCTAGAGGTCGATAATTTCATCTCAGCACTAAAAGGAAAAGAAGCCTTCATTGTAACGGGAGAGGAGGGATTTGCTGCCCTAAAATGTATAATATATGCATTAAAATCTGCTGAGCTGAATAGGAGACTGAAGATAGAATGGAGTTGATACTATTCCTTAATTTTACTCAATGTCTCCATTAATAGCTTAAATGTCTTCTCCTTACCCAAAGCTCTAGCTATCTCCATTTCCTCCTCTAATTGTTTTATTATCTCGTCTCGCTTTTCCCCAGGAGCAGATTTTATAATATTTAAAACCCTCTCCGTCTCTTCAGATTCTATTAAACCGATTAGAAAATCTATAAGGGGAAGCGTCTTAATTCTCCCCTCCGAATCCATAGATATTACATAGCCAGAGTTGTAATCTATTTCCATTCTCTCTACTCTCTCTTTTCTCTTTTTAATAAGCTCCAAGTACTCTATGGTCTCCTTTGCTAGTACCTTCTCTTTACCATACACCTCTATTAGCTTTTCCAGCTTCTTTATACTTCTACTATCCATGTTTACTATGACTATTAGATCGCTAAGAGATAGAGGTAGAGTATAGCTTCTCCCTGCGATATAGACTTTACCACTTATCCCCTTAACTCTCTCAGTAGGTATTCTGACATCTAGGAAGCTATCGTGTATCATCACTACTACTAATTCCTCATCACCCTCGGGAAAACATATCTTAACTCCCTCATGCCATAGCTTAGCACTAATCTCTCCTAGAATTGTATGCTCCCCCCACTCAAAGGCCGCGGCTGAGAAGGTACTAGATAAAATGCTTGCTAAGTCTTTTATATCTCCTTCTACTTCAGCTCTATTGAACTCTAACCATCCATACTTTCTAGTTTCTACGGATACTTCATCGATCCTTAGTACCTTGAGTCCCAGTTTCTTCAATAGGTCTATGAACTTGTCAGCAGGGATATTTTTCTCCAGACCTACATATGGCATTTTATCCCTTGAATATAGTATACTCGGACTTTAATTCTTCACTCTATTACTGGGATACCAAATCTCTTAGAGAGCTCTTCATGTTCTCTGTATGAGAGAGCATCTACATCGAATATTCCTTCATAGGTCTGTCTATATACCTTATTGTGGAGTAGCTTTTTCAGCGGTCTACGATACTTGTAGTCTACAACTCTCATACCTGAGATCTTCTCCCACTCTTTGATAGGTATGCCAAATATCCTCTGGACATTCTCCCTATAATTGCTTGTCAAGACATTAAACGCACAGAAGGGTATAATTCTTCCATCTGGTGATATGTAATGTATTACACATTTTCTAACTCTGGATATATCATAATTATACAAGTCCTGGAAATGCATAGCACCTAGGAATAGAGTCTTATAGTGAAATTCTCCAAGAGACCTATAGTCATGGTGTACAAGTATGCCTTTAATTAGTCTCAGGATCTCTTTACGACTTCTGAGATACGATGGTACTCTACTCCAATTTATGAACTTACTAAGTCCTCGTAGAAGAGATAGTAGCTTAAGTCTCTTAAACCTAGCCTTAGCAAGATCTTGAGCCTTATCTTCTAAGTAACCCATAAGTCCATCAACATCAATAAATCTAGTTATGGGAATAAGCTTATCTCCATCTTTAAACACATACGTTGCAGCACCACATGCAAAGTGAGCTGTAAGTACATATTGAGGTCTATTTGTTAAGGCCTCTATTAAATGTGATATAGGAGCCACAGTGGGTACAGGGTACCAATCCTCCCTTCCTATCTGCCCCTCTGTACTCTTTTCAATGTTTATCAGTACATCTGGAATAGTGACTCTGTACTTTTCTCTCTCTTCCCTTGGCATTCTTCCCGTTAGTGAAACTGGTTGTATATTAACACCTCTAATAATATCCAGGTGCTTGAGAGCAAAGTTCACTATGTCTCCAATCTCCATGAGATTGTAGTTCTTGATGAGCGTAGGTACTAAGACTACTCCAAGTTTAGCCTCTCTAAGGCTTCTTAAGATATATGGAACTTCCCAATGGTTCTTGGGGTTAGTATATGGAGTTACTCCATCGAAACTCATGTAGATTACGTTCGTTCCAGCCTCTCTTAGTTCTACAGCTAGTTTAGGTTCAAAGGCCAGTCTTATACCCGTAGTATTGACTTGTACATGTCTAATACCGTAGGATTTTATGAGCCTTATCATCTGAACTATATCATCTCTAAGTAGTGGTTCACCACCTGTTATTTGAATAGCCTTAACTGGTATTGGTTTACACTCTCTCATAACCTTCAGCATAAACTTCAGGTGTTCTAAGGTGGGTTCATATACGTATCCAGCAGCTCTATCATAGAAGAAGCAGTACCAGCAACTTAGATCACACCTATTAGTAGCTACTAGGTTCATGAGAGCAGTATGAGACTCATGGATTGCGCACAGACCACAATTATGAGGACATGGATACTTCTGCTCGACATTGGCCTCTATAGTAGGGCCTCTAGCATTCCACTTGCTAAATCTCTTATACAGCTCTACATCGGACCAGTAGATCTCTTCAAATTCTCCGTGCTCAGGGCATATTTTTCTAATCCATACTTTTTTATCTCTCTCAAAGATTACTGCATTGATTACAGCTAGACACTCCGGACATACAGACTTAGTATTTTTTAGAATTTCTTCTCCCTTCTTCAATTCTATGTGAACCATCCGCTGTATTTTAAAGTCTATACCAGGCCTAGGTAGGAGCTTAGGTTTAAGTTTCTCAGCTATTTTTTCAAAATCCTCAGCCTTAGCATTAAGTAGGTTCTTATACTCCACCTTAAACTCTTCACTTAAAGCCAACTCGTTTCTCAGTATCATCACCTGATATTATGCAGAAGCTAACTTTACATAAAAGCATTTAGATTTCTTCTACACGACTAAAGAGGGAACTCGTAATTCGGTTAGAAACTTTCGATAATCTCATTCTTGAAGAGACTCATGGACTCACTTGACCCTATGCTAATTCTAGCCTGTAATAGAAGTATCTAAACATAGCACTAAAGTTTTATACCCAATGGTAGCTTAAAATGAGGGTGTGGACTGATGCTGAACTCCGAGGAGTTTACTATACTTAAAGTGCATGCAAGGGAAGTCTTGGACTCTAGAGGAAACCCTACAGTAGAAGTAGATGTAATGACTAGAGGAGGTCTTGGAAGAGCTATGGTACCCTCTGGAGCATCTACGGGCAGATATGAAGCACTTGAACTCCGTGATGGAGGCTCTAGATTTATGGGAAAAGGAGTATCTAAGGCAGTATATAATGTGAAT
>Ga0180302_10000286_pt1 | contig 21142 bp, 17 predicted proteins | sample GuaBasSediGuay17_FD_121794 | JGI IMG/M metagenome (GOLD analysis project Ga0180302, IMG submission 121794) | Subseafloor sediment microbial communities from Guaymas Basin, Gulf of California, Mexico - Guay17, Core 4571-4, 12-15 cm | ecosystem: Environmental > Aquatic > Marine > Hydrothermal... | reverse complement strand
TTATCCTACAATTTGATGAGTAGAGCTAAGTTTGTGGCACAAGTTTCACTACTAATAGCTACGGGGGTGACTTTAAGAATGGTAAAGCATCTCTTAGTAGGGCCGCTTCAATTCGTAAACTTACCGCTTTCGATGACCATGATTGCAGGCTACTTAGCTGGGTCTGTCGCTGGACTATCTGTAGGAATTATCACGTTTATCCTCTCTGATCTACTTCTAGGCTTCGGATTGTGGACTATATACAACTCTTTAGTTTCGGGCGCTATTGGCTTTCTCTGGGGTCTCCTGAGAGAGGTTAGGTGTTGGACAGTTCTCTTCGTCCTCTCTTATATTTCGACATTAGTTTACGATATAATAACGTCAATTGTCTTTTACTTAACATTCATGAGTACCAGTGACTTACACTTAGTGCTCACTATAGCTTTACTAGGACTATTCGTACCAGTAGCTGGAGGCTCTTTTTATGCAATAGGTCCAGTGACTGAGGCATTGACAGCATTTCTCACTTCAGTTATAGCTAAAAGAGTAAAACAAGCATTAGGTGGGTGATATGCGACTAAACATAAATCTATATAATGTATTGTTAATTCTCTTACTGGCTTGGGCCGTTACTAGTACTGTAATAGCAGTGAATTATTACCTAATGTACGTTGATAGTCAGAGGACGGTTAAAGAGCTTAAAGAGCATTGTCATGAACTTGAGTCAATACTGAGTAGTCTCCAAGCTGAGGCAAGTCATTTGACTAAGAAGTACACAGAGCTGAGAAGAATGATATTAACTGTCAACTTGGCCATAGATTATGGAAATGGAACTATAATTTGGTATAATGGAACTATAGTACCAAATGGTTCCACATTACTTTCATTAACTGTACTACTTGCGAAGGTAGAGTATAAGTTGTATCCCATGGGTGCTTACATCACATCAATTAATGATGTTAGTGAAAAGATCATCACCCCAGGAAAAGAGGGTTACTCGTGGTTGTGGTACATTTATGACGAAGAGAAGAATACTTGGGTCGCAGGTCTAACCTCTGCCGATAGTTACCTACTACGCGATGGAGACACTGTCATGTGGAAGTACACTCATTGGAAATTCTGAGTTGAATTTTGTTGAGAAGCTTAAATATCAAGCCTTTTTTATAACTCTTGATGGAAAGAAACGATAATCTAGTTCAAATCCTAGCGATTCTTTATCTGTTATCTGAATATGGCAGGTTAGGCAGATATCAAATCAGTAAGACGTTGAAACTAGGCGAGGGGGTTGTTAGGAGGATATTGAAATACTTGAAGGATGAAGGACTAATAGTTAGTTCGAAAGGTGGAAGCTCTTTAACATTGAAAGGAAAGAGATTCCTAAGAAAACTTTTTGATAAATTCAATATAAAGAAGATGAGAGAGGTTAATGTCACCAAAGTGGTCGGCTCTGACTATTTAGGAGTTGGAATATGCTGTAAAGCACTGCTAGGCGATATTTTGAGGATAAGAGACGAGGCAGTTAGGGGAGGAGCTGAAGGAGCTCTCATACTCAAGTTCGAAGGAGGGAGGCTTGTAATGCCATATATGGACAGTGAGGCTGTTCCTGTTCTTCAAGATTTTATAGAAAGCATAACCAAGATTTTTGAGCCTTCAGAGGGAGATATTGTAATCATAGGATTCAATAAAGACCTAGGAAGAGCACTAGTAGGAGCTATTAGAGCTGCACTGCTCTCCTGTAAGTCAAGATGTCAATAAAAAGAACGTTGACAGTATTCATTTATAGAAGCCTTAGACTATGCGACCGACTCTTCTCTCTCTTTCTCTCAGTAAATCGAATACCTCCTCCACCTTAGATAATTTGTCCTTGTACTCGTTATATACTTTTGAAATTTCTGAATACTTCCTGTTATACTCCTCCTCACTCATTTCTCTCAGCTCTTTAGCTAAATTCAACTTATCGATCTCATATGATAGTCTGCTTATCTCGGATTTCAATTGTTTATAGAATGGTTCAAGCCTCGTGGCAAGTACTTTTAACTGACGATATTTCTCTCTCAATTCTCTGTCATACTTGCTCCTATACTCTGAGTAGAGCTTAACAGGAACTTTAGTCTTCAATCTCTCGAGAGTGCTGAGCTTGAGGTTTATATCCTTTATCTCCAAGACTACCTTCTCAGACTCTTCTATGAGCTCATCTAGAGTGAATGGTCTTCGTGGCGGCGCTCTCCTCAGTATTATATACCTGAGCTGTCTAGCCTTCCACTCTGGGTACTTCAAAATTTTCTCCTCTATGTTCCTAATAGTGTCGCTAAGCCTCATGTAATGTCTAAATCTCTCAGGAACATGAAGCTCTAACAATAACACATCCTCGCGCCTGACAGTTCTCAACGTAGCGTTAATTACACTGCCTTCTACTGTATGAATGCCGAACTTTATTGAGAAGGTCCCATCTAGATAGATCTCTTCGCCTAGGAAGTCTCTCTTCAACACTATTTCGCTCCTTAAGAATCTATAGAGCATGTTTCCTTCAAACATGGAGACCCTTAATGGCAAAGTGTACTTAGCAACTCCCTCCTCTATTCTAAGGTCTTCTGCCTCAAGGACTCTCCTTTTTCTTCTACCCATTAACGATAACTTTTGAATTCTGGATGCTGGAACTACAGCTGAAGCTAGCGATATAGCTAGTCCTAAGAGCACGGCTACGAATGCTGATTCCATAGTCGGTGCATAAATCAGTGGTACTTCAGGAGCTCCCAAGCCAAGTAACTGAGTCGTGTTCTTCATGAGAAAGGCTACGAGGGGCATAGCTACCCAGCCTAGTAAAGAAGAAATGAAGCCTATTAGTAATGACTCTGTGAGAAGCACATAGGATAGAGTTGAAGGAGGAGCTCCTAGAACAGCCAAAGTCCTGAGGTCTCTTTCTCTCTCCTCCATGACTCCCAAGAGTGTAGTGAATATGAGTAGCGAGGCTATAATCAACAACATAATTACACTTTCAAAGCCTTTAAGCACTATTACAGTAACCTTCTCGTAGACCACACTCTCATTGGGAGACACTATGGCAACCCTAGCTGGGAACATTAACGCTATCTTCCTGGCTAAAGATTCCAGGTCAGCTTGGGTAGCGTTAGTTACCACTAAAACCCTGCTAATGGCCATGCTCTCTGGATTCTCTAGAGAGGTTATGGGAGTAAAGACTATGAACCCTGGGAATTCGAACAATAATTTCCCGTCAGGACCTGTCACATTCTCTAACAAGTTATGATCGAAGAACCCTATCACTTTTAAAGGAGGTCCTAGAGGTGTCGTCGGAACCATCTCATCGTCTTTTAGAGTATAGACGTAAGGCTCTACTTCATCACCCACTCGGAAGTAAAGGATGTATGTGAGAGGCATCATTACACAGCATGTCCCTTCGCTGAGGAAGCCACCAGCGTAAACATAGTTCTCCAACTTAAGTATATCCCTAAGGAGCGAGACGTTACTAGCCACTATGTTGACCATTAATATGTTATCTTCACCAGCTACAAGACAGGTTCCCTGTAGCTCACCTATGGGGAAGAACTCTAATATGTAATAGAAGGTCGAGTTTGGCAGCTGGCTCTTTAGCCATGAAAGCTCATACTCACTAAAGCCATTCACCTTACGTGTTAGGTCTAGCTTTATATAAAGTCCATTAATGTTGTAATCATGTTCAATTGTCTCTATGTTTAGGTATGAATATTGGGAGATCCTAAGTATGAGGGCAGAAGAGGCTATTGTAACAGTTATTGTTATTATGACTACTAGAGTTAGCCATTTCCTAGCCTTCAAATACTGTAGAGCTATTGTGGGGGAGAGTCTCCTTTCAGGTTTTATTAAGAAAAGCAGGAATACAAATAGGACATATGTTAGGCTACTGATGACCACGATGCTTACAATTAAGGTTAGGAAGTCAAATGACTCTATCTTAACCCCAAGGAAGTTAACCAGTAATGCTGATGCGATTCTATATGTTGGCTGTGTTAGTGCTAAGAGTACGGATAACGACATGAACATGAAGAACCTCATGAAACCTCTAAGTCTGGGCTCTGAGAACAATAAGTGAGAAGCAGCTATTGAAAACCCTAATATCATTAGTAACATAACTAGTGAGGCATTCAAGGCCGATGCTTTTAGAAGTGCTATATCACGCTTTATGGTCTCAACATTTCTATGGAATATTTCGACAGCGCCTATAGCTTCTGTGTAATTTCCTCTCTGGAAAAGCACCAAGGATTGATTGAAGAGCAAGTCAAGTAAAGAAACTTCTTCCTCATACATTAACGGATAACCAAAGGACATAAACCAAGTGATGTCACCCTTAACATCTTGCACTTCACTCATCAGAGCGCTCTTAACTAAAAGCTGAGTCCAAGGTACTATCATTGTATCATTGGTTATCTTGTATCTGAACTTGATGAATCTCTCTGGCCCAACTATCTCACGGCACTCAACTATCACTTGATAGTTTAAGGGTAATAAGTAAGTGGTCTCATACTTATACGACTTCCCTTGAACTAAGTAACCTGGTCTCACGTCCAAGAGTACCTTTCTTCCTAGGAGCGGATCATAATCGGAGACATTAACCAGTTTTCCCTTAAGTGCCCAAATATCACAGAGTACAGTGACGTTAACTGGGTAGTAGAACTCATAACTCAGTGGTAAGCTGAGGAGAACTAAGTCGCTTGAGTTCTCGATAGGATTAAATGTTGACGAAGAGATTCTCACCTCTTCTACTAACATATCTCCTATCTTCACAGCAACTAAAGGGGTCTTATTATTAGCAACTATACTCACGCTTCTGACTAATATATATCGCACCCTAGACCCTAGGATTGTGGTCTCCGCGGATATTTGCCCAGTAGCATTAACGTTACCAGCAATTTCCATATACCTGTTAACCTTGTTTGTCCTTATCTGTAATCTCACCCTGATTGTATAGTTAATGTATGGCTCATCTGTTAAGTAGTCTCGTAGTGTCACAACCACACTTATGTTTAGCTGATTAACTGGTTGGGCTGTTATTATAGAAGTGAATGAGAGCAGAATTACTGACATTATAAACGAGATTAAAATGACTTCCTTAACCCTACTCACCCTCCCACCTCTCTCAACTTATTTTCATACTCCGACTTCAACTTCTGGTAAAGCTTTTCCTCTACTAACCCCTCTTTATAGAGCTCCTCGAGTCTGGCTAAGAGCTTCCTGTATTTCTCTCTTTCTTTATAAGCTACGCTAGTATAACGTCTCCAAAGCACGCCATAACACAACCACAGAGCCCCAGTTACACCCATTATGATAAACAATGCATTGGTTGTTTCGCATCTAATAGTAACCTTCAAGTCTTCATTGAGTGTTATGGTAAGACCTCCGACGTACTGACCCTTTGATACACTGATATCATAACGTCCTGAGGGTAGCAGTATCTTCACTTCACCATCAGAGCCTGTCACGAATTTCTCCTCGTAGAAGTAGGGCTCCTTAGACATTATTGTGACTAAAGCTCCTGCAAGGGTTTTGTTATCACGAACTGCTCTTACAGTCAAGTAATACATATCCAACATAACAGTCATCTTAGTATAGTTCATCAGGCTAACGCTAACTCTCTTCAGTATGAAATCTTTCCACTTGAAGGTTACCGTGTAATTTCCCACTAGAATTCCGTATCTATAAACAACACCGTCTTCATCAGTTATCCCAGCAAATATTAACCTCCCCTTATCATCCCTTATTGATACATGCACATCTTTTAATGGTACTCCACGTTTATTTACAGTTTTAATCTCCAGGAAGAGTTTATCCAAAACTACATTCAAGTGTTCATTACGATAGAGTTGTATAGACTTTGAAATTTGAACCGTTCCATCATTTACTATTACAGTATACATGCCTAGGCTTAAATTGTAAAAGGTAACATAGCCTGTCTCATTGGTTGTATAAACTCCAATCAGCTCCTTAGTTTCATTCCTAAAGAGCGAAACTGCGCAATTAATGATTGGAGTGTTATTTAGGTCTACGCACCTTATTGTCAGATTAGCCACACTCGTAGGAGCTTTTGGAAGTAATGGAGGGAGTGTTACATTGATTGACCTAGCAACGCAGACTGTATAATTATTAATGAATACGCTTACCTTCAAGTCATGAACGCCCTCTCTTAATAGAGATACTATCCATGAATATGATTGAGTCACGTTAGGTTCTAGGTCGTAAAGAGCTATAGTGTAGTTACCTTGCTCTAGCTTGACGTACGTATTATTAACGAGAGCTATCGTTAGGTTCTTTATGAAATCATGACTAATTACTGTTAAGTTTAAAGTTGCTAAGTCATCGACCATTATTTCTTGTAGTGATAAAGTGTCTACTTCAATCGGCAGCTCCAATATTGGCAACTCTTTGATGTAGTTCACGTAATTCCTCCATGAGTAACTTCTCAATTCATCCACACTGCTAAACTGCGGCAGTACTTCAAGTACCACCTTACCCATAAACTCCGAAGCATTCAACACGGTTGTCTCATTTACCTGAACTGCATATACTACGTAGTTATCACACATGAAAACATCTCTCTTTTCTAGAAGACCATTAGTATAATTATGATACCTAACCAAAGAATTAAGCAATGCCATTTCTATGAGATTCCTATGCTTATGGAGCTCCCAAAGGTAATCTGTTAGATTATTAAGCCATAAGTTGGTATAGTTGTAGAGAACCAAGTTATACTTCTCCATTAATAACTTTGACTTTAAATTCAGGAGTCTGCTAGCGTTTAAGAATCTTATTAGGGATTCCGTGATATTTACATCCGAACTTACCTTACTCAACATAAGCGAACAGTTAATTACGTTGAAACATAGCCATCTAGGTGATGGCATTAGACTGCGAATCGTGCTCTCCTGAGGAAGCTCTATGGTTGTCAAGGGCCCGTAAATAGCAGATACGTTACCCCTTGAGAACTTAATCTCGTACAAATATATGTTTCGAATGTCCTCGCCATCGAGGATTTCGACTCTCGTAGAGATCACAATCCTAGAATTAAGTGCATTGAACAGATAGCTCTGGTGAATGATTGCCACCGGGCTTCTAAATATGTACTCAATGAGAGCTAATAAACTCGAATTATAGACTACTCTTAGCTCTACGTCGTCTATGTCGAGTTGAGTTAGCATAGTGTAATTCTTAAACATTATCACAAAGCTCAATGATGGCCAATCTTCTTCTACTATGCTCCAATTACCGAGTGACTTGAGAATTAACCTATAAAGGCCTCTCGAGGAGTTTGCCAAGTGTATTAAGTAATAGTTGTTCTCCACTATTATATCTCCAGTTTCATTGTCTATGGATACAGTCAACTCATGCTCTAAAGGTGGTATCTCTACTTTATGGAACCTATCACTTGTACGAATTTCAAGCTTGAAAGTTGAAAGGGGCTTTAACTCCAAAGGAACAGCTACTAAACACTCCTTGTAGAAAGACGTATTCGAGTAGTACTTTGCGCTAAGTATGGAGAAGGGTAAAGAGAGACCCTCATCATCTAGCAGAACAAGTGTACCGTTATATGCCTTACCATAAGGGAAGCTCAAGTTTAAGAGCACTACATCGGTTATCGTTATTGGTAATGGATTTAGTATTACATACCATTTGTGTAGCTTAGATATTAATTCCTTGGCATAAAGAATAGGAGCGTAGGTCACACAAATGAAGAGTATTAGTGAAATAATAACAACCATCATCAGCCTCATGACCGACCACCCAGTAATTCGAAACACTTGAGGATCTTTGAATCGATAAGGTCTATCTTCTCTTTCACCTCCTCCATCTCGCTTCTTAATGAATTTAGCCTCTTCTCCAACTTTATCCTGTTCTCCTCATACGTTATCTTATCGTATTCTCCTATAACGAATCTAATATCGTTCTCTTTAAGCATCATTTCGACTTCGTTCATCCTCTCCTCTAACGCGCTTATTCTCTCCATTTGCTCACTTTTAAGAAGAGCCCATCTGTCAGATATGTCATTCAAATACTCTCTCAATTCGTCAATGGTCTCCTCGCTTAACTCACTTAAGTCAAGCCTGCTGAGAACTCGCACGAGAGCATGAATTTCGCTTTCAATGTTTATTTTGTTTATCATCCCTTCAAGCTCTTGCACCCTAGAGTTTATAGCCCTTAGTAGTTCGCCTTCTAAGGATGTCATCATATCTCTGCTTGTGAGTCTAATAGTAGCTGATATAGCACTACGGTACTCGCTAGCTCTTTCTAGTCCTAGCCTTATCCTAGCTGATAATCCCTTAAGCTTTGCCCTAATCTCTTTCGCCTCTCTCCTTAGGTGAACTAACTCAATTAAGCCTCTAATGAGCTCTTGCTCATAGTCGTTGACTAATGATTTATGAGTACGTGGATCTATTTCGCCTGTTCTAAGCATGAGGTTTACTCTCTCTAGGAGCTCTACAGTATCATTAACGAACTTAGAGCTCCTCTTTAATCTATTAAGAACGTCATCTGCTCTCTCAACAACCTTATAAACCTGCTCACTTAAATCACTCAAACTCTATCACCATTCTAAGATAGGTTCTAAGGTACGATTTAACTATACCCGGAAATAGTTAGTGACTGCACTTCTTTTAATGTCTCGTATTGTTCTACTAGTGGAACATTGCCTATTCCTCCAAGGCTTGTTTTAATAAGTACAACGCTATGGCAGCTAGTCCAGTTGATCCTATGTCTTCCCCGACTCCTTCGATGTAAGTCGCTACTCCTAACTCCAACTCCCTCTTACTCAGCCCTGGATCAGCCCCCCCAAATATTAGAGCTACAATATCTCCCCTTTTTAATGAACCAGCTACTTGAACTGCGTCGAACTTGTTCTGGGCATATTCTTTTGGAACGAATAACAGGAGTAGCGCTGGATTGAATATCTCAATAACATCAGCTAAGTCAGAAACGAAAAAGAAGTTTTTAGACTTCTTGAGGGCAAGCTTTTGGGCTTCGGGAACCCCACTCTGAGCAGCTGCTCCATGAGCTTTAGACACTACAAGAGTGTTGAAGCCGAGTCCATATACTACTTTTGCTAGCTCTACAACCTTCTGTACAGAGTAGACATTATGTAATACCACGAGTAGCTTTTCCATTACACTCACCTACTTATCCAACACTTAGCGTCTTAGAGAAGCATGAATAAGCTCCTTAATTTATGTTCACTTTGTGCTTATCTCTCTGTAATCTTTTTGCTAAGTATTTGGCGATATGGTAAGCTAGCGGAACCGGTACGGCCTCACCTACTTGGTTATACTGTAGGTCTCTACCTCCTAAAAACACGTGATAGTCTGGGAAGCCCATAAGCCTAGCGTGTTCTCTTACTGTCAATAACCTATCATCAAACGGGTGTATAAACCTGGAAGAGCCCATTACTGTTGGCGCTGGTTTGAAGGGATGTAATCTTATGAAGTTCCCATAAATTCTATCTCCAGACCCTCTATACCTAACTAGCGCATCTCCCCACCTTAACTTGGATACTTTCCTCAGCTTGCTTCTCGAAAGAGGAACGTACTCGTGATTCGGAATGTCGTGAATGCTACGAGGATCAGGAAGATCTCCTATTGCTTCTATTACAGTAATCACCTTACTCAAAGGCTTAAGTCTCAACTTAAAATTAGACACAAAAACTCTAGTTCTCTGAGAAGGCGTGCCGTAACGCTCGGCTCTCAAAACATTGAAGTGTATCTTCCCATATCCAACCCTCATAAACTCCCTCTTTAATGCTTCCTTCAATTCCCCTTCTAGTATACCCGGCACATTCTCCATAACGAATGCTCTGGGTCTAAGATCTCCAACGATTCTGATAAAATGAAGAACTAATCGTCCAATAGGATCCTTGTACAGTCTATCCAAGGGTTCTGGCTCTCTCCTAGGATTAGTCCTAGTAAAAGGCTCACAGGGAGGACCTCCGATTATCACGTCAGGAACTTCTCCAAGTTCCTTTAATAAGTCCTCACTTCGCACTGTTTTTATGTCTTCAACTATGACCGAAGCCTTAGGGAAGTTTCTTTTAAAAGTTCTAGCAACGGGCTCTAAGTTATCTAGTCCTAACACTACTTCAAACCCTGCAATCTCAAAGCCTCTAGCGAACCCGCCTGCTCCACAGAAGAGGTCTATAACTGTTAACATCTCCTATCTCCTCAAAGTACTGGCTTACATAGCCCCATTACAAGCAGGTTATATACTAGTCAGGAAGTTAATTAAGGTACTCTCAGGTGTTAGAAGTATAAAAAAGCCTTGAAGTAAGCTTACTCAAGAAGCTGATGAAAATCAACATTGGAATAATTCTTAGAGTATTTTCTCCTCTTATATTGTTCAGAGAAACCTAGGAATAACTTTCCCTACTTTTATTAATCAGCATATGCGTATGTGAAGAGATGCCGATTTCACATCTAATTTCAGGTCTCGAAGCTAGATGAGGAGCATCTATCTTAATGGAATAAGTAATAATGAAGTGAATCAATTACTAAGTAGAACACTCATTGATAATCTTGTTAGTGCGTTCTCAGTATCGTAAGGATACATCTCTATTCTGTTCATGAAGATGCTCATTAAACTTTAGTGAAGCGTAGGTACGAACACCTAAACGAACGTTAGGCGCTCAGCTCTTTCCGTTTTGATGTCATCATGCCTACTAAGTGTACTTTTCGCTCTGAAAGAAAGTGTTAAATCATAGTACTGTCTTTACATTTTTGTAGATGAGAGTCTCCTACTCACCGTGGAGGAGTCTCTTAGGTTGGCGATGTTTAAGATGCGGTAGATGTTGTAGAGAGTATTCAGTTCCTTTAACTCAAGGAGAAGCAATTCGTTATATCCTCAAGTACGGCTCAGTCGTTATACCTTATAAAAATAAAAGCTACTTGATGAGAAAACTTGATGGATCATGTTGCTTCCTAATTGATAGAGGTTCCTACACTGAGTGTAGCATCTACTATGACAGACCATTAGCTTGCAGACTCTATCCCTTTTACATCACCACAAGGCCATTGCCAGACATCAGCGAAGAATTAGCTAGATATGAACTAGGGAAAAGAAATTATGTCTTTGTGTACTTAGATAGTGACTGTCCAGGAATCAATAGAGCTCGTAATATCTCAACAGTTGTTAGAAAAGCTGTTGAATTATGGCTTAAATACAAGGCGTATAGAGTCTTTAAGTAGAACCTCTAGTTCCACTTCTCTCTAGTAACTGAAAATGATCACAAAAGCACATCGACGGCCTTAAGAATATCTTCTCAATGATTCTCTCTAAAGTCGTATTACTACTTTGGCCTAACATTATGCTACTTGCATTGGGCTATCACTTGCGAGCTAAAATGAATCTGCCCACGCTGTAAAATCCTCTGCCCCAATTATGTAAGGGTATATTAATCTTCTTGAAGTCCCAGCCACTTCTCTTTGAGAAGTAGTTGGAGTTCGCTTTGGCTATCAATACGTCTCCGATAAATAATGTAACATCTTCACTACTATGTTCATCTACAACTCTACACTCGAGATAGCCTAAAGAGTCTTCAATTACAGGGGCCTCTACCTTCTCACCCTTCCTAACCTTCACTAAGGAGCTCTTATCTACATTCCTCCCAGAGACAGAGCCCATTTTATACAATACATCTAGTTTTTCAAGAGATAGTATGTTAATTGTGAATTCTCTGTATTGTTTTATTAACTCATGAGTATAACTTTCGACACCTATTGCTACAGCAACCCTAGGAGGCTCCTCTGCCACTGGTGTCACCCAGCTAGCAGCCATGAGATTTATTCTCTCACCATACCTCCCACTACCTATTACATAAGCTGGACGAGGATGAAGGAGTAGGTAATATTTGTCAGAGATCTCCACAAACATATTCCTCTGCCCTCATCATTTGCACTTTCATCTTAAATAAAATACTTAACACCTAGTAACGTCTTTTGTTCGACTATGAAGAACGATACGTTAATGGATTCGTTATAAACATAATAGAGATCGTGAAACCTAAGCACATAATGAAGAAGCCTTTTTCACGAATTCCTCTCCATTACAGCTCTAGCTAACGTTGGAGATAGGAGAACGCTAACTATAGCCAGTAAAATTAGAGTAGAGTAAAGACTTGGACTTATCAAACCTACTGAAAGCCCTAGCTCTGCTGCTGCTATTATGAGGCTCAATCTAGCACTCATGGCAAGGCCCATGAAGAGGCTTTCACGTCCGTTAAAGCCAACGAGTCTTGAGGCTAGGTAAGCTCCTAAAATCTTGCCGACGAATCCTACTATTATCAACGAAACTAGGACCTCTATTTCTCTGAGGTTCCCCAGAACAAGCCAGAGATTAGTTCTCACTCCTACTGTTATAAAGAATATCGGTATGAAAAAGCCATAGCCGAAACTCAATAGCTTCTCAGATAAAGATCTGACCCTTCTCCTCAGCTCTGAGACCAACAATCCAGCGAGAAACGAACCAACAATAGCATGTATTCCTATTACCTCAGCCAGTACAGCAAAGCCAAATATTAATGCTATACAAATCCTCACATCTAGGTAGTGCTCTCCTACAATAGGAATTAGCTTAGCTCTAGTTGAAGTCCGTTGTCTTAGAAGGGCTATGATAACGAACAGTGAAAGGATCACAGCGAAAAGAAGAATTGCTCCGTGAGGTGATAGAAATCTCTCTTCCACCACATACGTAAGAGCGAACATGCTTATAACATCCACAAGTATAGCCGCTCCAAGTAAGACTTGAGCAACACTCGACTTCTGCAAGAACTCCCTTATGGTAGGTAACACTACTCCCATAGAAGTAGTTGAGAGAGCTACTCCAATAAAAACTGGAGGAAGATTGTAACGGATAGCTACTAAATACCCCAAGGTGAAGGGGATGATGAATGACGCTAAGGCTATTACTATTACCTTGGGGAGCTCTTCCTTTAATACGTCAAGCTCGACCTCAAGGCCAACGACGAACATTAGGTATATAAAGCCAATTAATGCCATAGCTGAGAGCCAATGTCTCTCTTCAAGGAAGCAGAAGAAGCTAGGCCCTAACAAGATACCAAGTAGAGTCTCCACTACTATCGCTGGCATCCCGAGGAGCCTAGAGACTACTGGAGAGAGCAGTATCAGTAAAAATACTATAAACATCTCGAAAAGTATGCCCTCATTCATAGCAGGCGAATAGAGTGAGGGTAAGATTTAAAGTTATCGCAACCATCGATAGCTTTAAAGCTACTCTAGAATAACTGAGATTGCTGGAGAGATCATTATGACATTTAGATCGCTGACATGGCTAGTCACGGCTAATTGCAATCTAAAATGCATACACTGTTACACTAGCAGGTTAAAGGGCTGTTATGAGCTTAGTACTGCTGAAGCAATAAACGTGGTTAGAGAGGCCTACGAAGTAGGAATCATGCACATATCGTTAACTGGAGGTGAGCCACTAATCAGAAGGGACATCGATACTATAATTAAGGAAATACATCACCATGGCATGAGCATTAGTCTAGTGACCAATGCTACCATGATTAGAGAAAACCTAGCTGAGTTACTTTATACATGTGATGTCTTCACATACGTTAGCGTTGATGCACCTAATCCAAGAGTACATAACCTGATAAGAGGAGAGAATTCATGGAGTAAGGTTATGAGGGGAATTTCTTATCTGAGGAATAAAGGTGTGCCTTTTTCAACAGTCTTAGCCGTTAATAAGTTCAATATGCATAAAATTGAGGAATACATAAGGCTAGCAGAGACCATTGGAGCCTTAAGTGCTTGTCTAATACCTGTAATGCCTACAGGAAGAGCAAAGCTAAACATCATACCCTCTCCAAGTGACCTAATTAGGGTAGTCAACATAGCTAATGAAGTCTCCAGTGATATGGGATATCAAGTAGATATTTGGTGCTACAAGCCAGCTGAATTGATGATAAACTCTAAGTATGTGAGAGCTTATGGATGTAGAACGTATAGTATTGTGGACATGGATCCATCGGGAAAACTACTTGTTTGTGATGTTCTTGATTTTAGAGTTGCAGATGTTAGAAGGCTAGGTCTTAAAAAGGCTCTGAAGGTTTACAGCCGAGATAGCTTGGTAAAGTCTTTAGTCTTTCCTGACTTAACTCGTGAACCCTGTAGAAGTTGTAGGATAAGGGACACTTGTAAAGGAGGTTGTTTTGCCAGAGCACACCTCCTACTGAATGACATATATTCTCCTGATCCCTACTGTCCAAAAATTATCCAAGTCTAAGAGATGAATCCTCGTAGTCTTTTTGGATATCATCTCTTAGACTTCCTATTCACTATTTTGCCAGCTTGAATAATGAATTGTGCTCTCTACTTAAAACAGTTCTAGCAAGTATAAAAGAAGACTTGTTAATTTGAGTGGTAAAGTTGATGGTATTCTTATTATCGTTGGTGTAAAGGCTAGGGGTAGCTATAGTTAAACAATTTACCTTCTAAATGCTTTAATTCCTATAAACTCAGCACTGTCACCTAAGTACTCCTCTATTCTCAATAACTCATTATACTTAGCTGTCCTCTCCCCTCTAGCAGGAGCTCCAGTTTTAATTTGACCAGCGTTCAAAGCCACTGCTAAGTGAGAAATTGTAATATCTTCAGTCTCGCCTGATCGATGGCTTACTATAACATTATATCCGTTACTCATAGCTAGCTCAGCAGCTTGAATGGCTTCGGTAAGAGTCCCTATCTGATTAACTTTCAGTAAAAGAGCATTTGTGGCTTTTAACTCGATTCCCCTTTTTAATCTCTCGACATTAGTGACGAAGAGGTCGTCTCCTACTATCTGCACTTTACTTCCAATTTTTTCTGTCAGTTTAGCGAAGCTCTCAAAATCCTCCTCCTGGAATGGATCTTCAATCGATTTTATTGGATACTCATCAACTAAGTCGATGTACATCTGTAGAAGCTCGTCTGATGTTAGCTCCTTACCATCTATATAATAGGTCTTTTTCTCAGCGTTGTAGAAGCTTGTGGCTGCTGCATCAAGAGCTAACACAACATCTTTGCCTTCACTGTATCCAGCTCTCTTCACGGCTTCAACCAAAGCATCCAGTGCTTCACGGGTTTCCTTCATTGGAGGAGCAAATCCACCCTCATCTCCTACATTGATTGCAGATACTCCATATTTTTCTTTGAGATAAGACTTGAGCTCGTGATAAACTTCAGCTCCAATCCGTAGCGCTTCACTAAATTTGTCAGCACCTACTGGTACTATCATGAACTCCTGAATGCTCAACTGGTTACCAGCGTGCTTCCCTCCATTTATGATATTCATAAGTGGTACTGGAAGTAGCCTAGCTTTTAAGCCTCCTAGATACTTAAACAATGGCATTTTATAAGTGTCAGCAGCTGCTTTAGCTACAGCTAATGAGACCCCTAGAATTGCATTAGCGCCCAGCTTTGACTTATTCTTAGTTCCGTCTAGCTCTATCATTAGTCGATCTATCTCCCATTGCTTTCGAGAATCCATCCCAATTACCCTTGGAGCGATAATCTCATTAACATTCCTAACAGCTGACAACACACCACGACCATGATAACGCTTTCCTCCATCTCTTATCTCGAGGGCTTCATGAACACCCTTAGACGCTCCAGCTGGGACAGCTGCCCTTCCAAAGCCTCCTTTAGTGTACACATCAACTTCTACTGTTGGGTTACCTCTTGAATCTAAGATTTCTCTGGCTCTGATAGACGTTATTCTGAACACATCCTCCATATTAACCCCCTCTAACTACTCATAACTACAAATAAAACTTTTAACTTTACTAACCAAAAGCTATTCTCTGTGAGAAAGGCTATAATTATGTATCAATGATAAGTTGATGAATAAAGGTGAACAGCTTGAAGGAACTCAAGTTCATCCTGCTTATGCTATTTCTGCCCTTCGTAATAAACTTCTTAATATCCTCAGCAATAGGGGCTTATGTAGTAAGGCGTGCTATAATTGAGGGCAAGTCACCAGAGATGATAGGACTAGAAGTGACTCGTGCAATGTTCACTTATAACTTCTACTGGTCAATAATACAGGTCTCCATGGGCCTCTACCTAGCTAAGTTAATGGGAGGCAAGAAATGGCTGAAAAATCAGTATGAGTTAAAGGACTTATCAGCTAGGTTATTCAGTAACCTAGTTCTTATAACATTACTGGTACTCTTCTCAGAAGCCCTTATATGGGGAGAGCAAGTAGTGATGGCTCAATTATATGGAGGTTGGGATAAGTATATGAGCTTCTGGAAAAGGGTAGTTGAAGGAGTTCCATTACATTCGAAGCTATACCTTGTATGTATAGCTCCATTCACGGCTGGAATATTCGAGGAAATAATATGGAGGGGATATGGAATTTCTAAACTTGAACCCCATCTAGGATTGAAGAAGGCTGCGATTCTACAAGCTGTAGCCTTCGGATTATGGCATGGCATCTCTCTCCACACTGTAATAACGTCCTTCATTGGTTTTGTTTACGGATATGTTTACGCTAAAAGGAGAAAGCTGCTAATTATATCCTTAGCTCACATAATTACTGATGTAATAGGCTTTTACCTAGCATTCATGGCATGACTTATAGAAATTCGATGAACTAGCTGGTGGATTTCATGGAACTTCTATCAAGGGTTATAAAGCTATCGCGAAGTTGCACTAGGAGTGTCCTAACAATATCACTTTCTGATGAGCTCTCTGTACACCTCTTTCTTAAGATCTTTAATCCAGCGCTCATACCGGAGTATTTCTATCTTCTTGCCATTCATGTAGAACACCAACCTACCCCCGTTAGTCAGTAGGTCAACGTTGCCTTCTAAGGAAGCATGGTGCATATTAGCCACCTCGACGGTCAGCTTAAACTTTAGGGGCACTTGAATATTAAAACTCACCTTTAAATACTTTTAAGCTCGATCAATAGACCTCTGAAGTACAGCCTTCGACTATAAAATAATGTAAAGCATATAAGGAGCTCAACTGTCTTCTTAGTGGTGATATGTTGAGGAAGAACGTCATTTTAGTAGCTGGAATGCTGGGAGCTGGTTGTACCGAAACTGCTGAGAAGTTATCTAAAAAGCTAAACATGGACTATATTAACAGTGAGAAGGTCTTTCGTGAAATCGTGGCTCAAGAAAGAATAAGCTTTGCTGAACTTTCCTTGAGAGCAAGGTCTGGTGAAATAGACATAGAGGATGTAGTGAAGAGTGTCGTTGAAGACCACGTTAGTGAAGGCAGTGTTATAATTGAAGGTAGAGTTGCTCTGTTAGTCTTGGGCAATCCTAATGTTGACGTTAAGATATTTTTATGGGCTCCAAAAGAGTTTAGAGCTAGGAGAATAGCTGAAAGAAGGAAAGTAAGCATCGAAGAAGCATTAGTCAACATCGAGGAATCTGATGAGGAACGAAAACAACTGGTTCGAAGACTTTACAAAAGAGATTGGCTAGACGCGGACTTATATGACATTGTAATAAACACCTCTAAATGGACTTTCGATGAGGTAGCCGAAATAATAGAAATCACTTATAAGACAAGGGTTAGGTGATATCAGACGTTTCAATGTAGTAAGTGCAACCCATCATTTAGAAACACCTAAAGGAACTTCTTCAGAAAACAAATATATCATGTTTAGAATTCTACAAACATGGGGAAGGAGATTCAAATAAATATCGTGCCCGAGCCTAAGGGTATAAGCTTTACTAGCAGATGGTTCAAATTTGATGGCTTTAGAGAGTTTCCTGACTTCATCATGAAGGAATTTGGTTTAAAGAGAGGATCATGGGAGTTTAAAGAGGTTAAAGAGAAGGGAATTGGAGTCAGAATTCGTGAGAATGTAGTAGAGTGGTGGGGTGATGAGCGAATTTGTTGTGCTACTATACTTCAGTTATTAAAGCAAAGAGAAGGATATTTGCCAGAGGTAGAAGTGAGAGAGGAGTTCACCTTCAAGTTTAGGGGATTTCACCTAGACATAGCTAGAGGTGGTGTACCTAAGGTCAGTACATTTAAAGAGATCTTAAAATGGCTCTTCCTGCTTAAGTACAACTACTTCGCCATATACCTCGAAGACCTCTTTCCCTGGAAGAAGTACCCTCAAATAGGAGCTAAAAGAGGCAGGCTTACTGAAGATGAGTTGAAAGAAGTGATCAATTATGGTGCTAAGTTAGGCATAGAGGTCTTCCCATCACTCGAACTCACTGGGCATATGGAAAATATTTTAACACTTCCCGAGTTCAGGAAGTACAGTGAGTGGCATAGACCCTCCGAAGGTTGCTTAGACCTGAGTAACCCTGAAGCTAAAGAGTTTGCGTATGAATTGTTGGAAGAAGTTCTAGATCTCTTCCCCTCTAAGTACATTCACATAGGGGGCGATGAAACTTGGGCGTTGGGTAGAGGGAAGAGCCTGAATAAGACGTGGAAGTTCGAAGGACCGAGATTATACCTCGAGCACCATACTGAGATGGTTAAGAGAGTTAAGAAACGGGGTAAAGTTCCAATGATGTGGGGAGATATGTTAGTTGGAATGTACCTTAGGGATGAGAAGGAAAGAGAGATGTGGAGCGCGCTACTTGAAAGTGACATTTGGAGAGAGGTAATCATAGCTAACTGGGATTATAGTCCAAGGGATGTTGAGTACTTCATCAATAAGGTGAAGTTGTTTAGCGAGAGAGGTTATACTCAAGTAGTATGTCCAGGCTTCAATAACTGGAACAGATATTATCCAGACTTTGATGTGGCTCTGAAGAATGTAAGAAACTTTATAACTGCTGCTAAACAAGTAGGTGTCCTTGGCTTTCTAGTGACTGCTTGGGGAGATGATGGAGAGGAGTGCTTATTCTCGTTCCTCTATCCGTTGCTCCTAGCCACTGTAGAAATTGCAGAGGGAAAGGGAAATTGGGAGAGTAAGTGGCTCACTTTAAGTGGCGAGAGTAAGAAGACCTTAAGCATTAGGAAAGCTTTTGGTAAGAGTAGTATATCTAATTACATAAAAAGAGTTCTGTTTCAGCCAAGAAGTGAGGTGGCTAAGCTCCCTATATTTGAAGACTGGAGAAGAGCTCTTGAATTGGCTGAGGAAGCTCAGTTACCAGAGGACTTAGCCTTTATAAGAGATTGTCTTAAGTTAGGTCTAATGAAGATCGAAGGCAAGGGAACAGTCTCTAGCTACTTGAGATTGGCTGTGAATTACACTAACCTTTGGCTTAAAGAGAGAAAGGTCGAAGGGTTAGATAGGATAGTGAGGAGGTTCTGGGGTGCTGCTGGAAGTCTAGAGCTAGAGAAGACATTAGGAACATAATGAGATGACACTGCTAACCTTCAGGAATCCAAGTACGTGAATTAACACCTTTAGTCTAAACCACCTCAAAGCTAAGTAACTTCATATATGTGATAAACCCTAGGCTTTTATAGAGATTTATAGCAGGTATATTATCAGTTCTCACAGTTAAGCCCACAACTCTGTACTTATTCAACAAGTCATTTATTAGACTAATAAGGCAACTTTTCGCGTATCCTAATCTCCTAAATTCAGACTTAGTGTAAACACCTCCTATCAATGCGACGTTTTCAGATGTGTCTTGAATGAACGCTAGTGAAGCTAATTCATCCTCTTCAGTAAATGAGCCATAAACTCTACCCCTTCCTATTAAATAAGTTATCTCCTTCCTTCCGTAAGGAACCTCACTCTGTAGTGGAATCTGATATAAGTGCCCTTCGTTCAAGACCTTCACTCGTCCCGAAGGCTTAAACTTAAAGTGTTCTCTATCGATAACCATCAAATATTCCTCTTCAATACTATCAATATCAACGAACTTCCTCACTATGAATATATCTTGCGGCAATATTGCATAACACCAATAGCCCTTAAGTTTAGCTACCCTTGGTAACAATTTAGTTAAACCATACAAGTTTCCCCTTACTGTCAAGGCCTCAGTTAACTTGTATATGGACAGCACACCAATGGACTTCTCATCTACTTCAACGATTACATCATATTCCTGTGGATTCAATAGGGAGCTTACAGTGTAGGCATTAGCTATCTCATTCCATCTGAGGAACTCCATTAACCTAGCTAAGACCTTCTTGTTCAATGTACACTTCATGATGATCAGTCTTGATTTCGCAAAAAGTAATTTTTCTTATAAAAATGTTTCGCATAGTAACCTTAAGCCACTATTGTTCTTCCAACTTAAAAGTATCATATGATATACTTAAAGATAGGTGAGCATATGAACATTAGAGAGAGGGTATATGAAGCTCTAAGATGGGGATCACCAGACTACGTTCCATGGGTTGTGAAGCCGAATCACCTACCTAGAGGAGAGAAGGAGAGGGAACTTAGAGCTAAGGGATTAGGTTTGTCCATTCCAGTCAGTGTCTTTAAGATGACAATGGAAGGAGTCGAGTATGAACAGAGAACTTTTGGAAACTATTTCGTCAGAGTTTACCGTACTCCCGTTGGAGAAGTTAAAGAGGTATATCGAACTAACTTGCCTAGTGAAGCTGGAGAAAGGAGTGACAAGTGGAGAGTAGAGCACTTCATAAAAAATGAAAGTGATTACAAGGTTGTTGAATATATGTATGAAAATATCAAAGTGACACCAAATTATAGAGACGCGATGATCATCGAAAAAGACTTGGGAGGAGACGGTATTATATACACTGGTGGTGGCTATTCTCCGCTCATGGAGCTCATAATAAACTTAATGGGATTTAAGAAGTTCTCAGTAGAGATCAGGAGAAATCCAGGTAAGATAGAAGGACTTCTCGAACTACTATGGGAAAGAAAACTTGAGATCTATAGGATAGTTGCAGCCTCTCAAGTCAAAATAGTCTTGATCGGAGACAATATAGATGAGGTTCTAATAGATCCTAGACTCTTTAAGAAATACTGCTTGCCATTTTACCAAGAATGTTCTGAATTATTGAAAAAACATGGCAAAATTGTGGGTTCTCACATGGATGGTAGATTAAAAAGTCTTAAGAGCTTGATATTAGAATCCGGTCTCGACTTTATACATGGATTTACACCCCCTCCAGGAGGAAATTTAAGCATCAAAGAGGCCAGGGAAACATGGAAGGAGAACATAGCTCTTTGGTTGAACATCCCTCAGGTAACGTTTTATTGGGATGATGAAGAGTTGAGCAAG
>Ga0180302_10000285_pt1 | contig 21157 bp, 22 predicted proteins | sample GuaBasSediGuay17_FD_121794 | JGI IMG/M metagenome (GOLD analysis project Ga0180302, IMG submission 121794) | Subseafloor sediment microbial communities from Guaymas Basin, Gulf of California, Mexico - Guay17, Core 4571-4, 12-15 cm | ecosystem: Environmental > Aquatic > Marine > Hydrothermal... | reverse complement strand
GGTGGGTCGAGGAGAGTGTAGATAGGGTGATCTCAGAGCTCAAGGAGGCCTTATCGCCCTACTGGCCTGGGCTATGGAGGTGAGAGGGCTGCACGGAGTTAAGGCGGCGCTGGTCACCGTCCTCCTACAGCCTATAGGTGAGGTTGAGGAGGACCTCTTGGCCTACCTTAGCCGGGGGGTTGAGCTCAGGGTCCCCTGGTCTACGTGTGTAGTGGCTGAGGAGCCTCTACCTCCGCCCCGCTGGGCCTTCGATGACTGGAGGAGGCAGTACTTCTCGCCGGCCATATTGAAGGCGCTCAAGGACCTGCACGGCCCTAAGCCCCTAAACTTCAAGGTCCTAGGGGTGGCCGACGTGGACGCCTACACGCCTGGGCTTAACTTCGTGTTCGGCGAGGCTGAGATAGACGGTAGCTACGCCGTCATATACCTAGCTAGGCTTAAGCTGGGCCTCTACGCCCCGGTTGAGAGGGGGGTTTTCTTTGAGAGGGCGTTGAAGGAGGCCGTCCACGAGCTTGGCCACACCTTCGGTTTAACCCACTGCTCAAACCCAGCCTGCGTAATGAGGTTTAGTAACAGCATAGCGGACACGGACTATAAGACCTCTGAGTACTGTAGCTCCTGTAGGGCGAAGCTCGAGAACAGGATAGCTAGCTTAGTGGTGGAGGCTTGATGGCCAAGATCGACGAGCTGCTGGGCCAGCTTAGAACCACGGTGATAGGGAGCTTTCCGCTCCCCCACTCCTACGAAAACATGGCCAGGGCGATCAAGGACCAAGTGGAGGCCGGCATCGACTACCCCTGCTACGGCCAGCTCCTCGATATGAACCTGATGTTCCTCGAGCCCCTCGCTGAGCAGGGATGCGGTGTGGAGATAAGGGGGGGAGAGGCGTGGCTCGTGGGTGAGCCTAAGCCGCCCTCTAAACCTATAGCCTTAGAGTTCCTCGAGTTCGCCTTAAGGTTCCTCTCCGAGAGAGGACTTAGCGATAAGGTGCTCGGGGTTAAGGTCCCTGTTACGGGCCCTGTCACCCTGGCCTCGGTCATTAAGGTCTCGAATAAGCATAGGGCCGTGGAGTACCCAGACGTGGTGCTGTCGCTGGCTAAAGTCGTAGCCTCGATAGTTAAGGGGTACGACGAGGCCGGGGCTAAGCTGATAACCATAGATGAGCCCTCGCTGCCCTACGCGCTCTACGCTGGGCTCAGCGAGGACGTTATACTGGAGGCGCTGAGCGTGGTCTCTAAGGCCTTCGACAGGTCCATCCCCTCGCTCCACTGCTGTGGAGACGTTAAGCCGGTCATCAACTTATTGATGAGGTCTGAGATCCCTGTGCTAAGCTTCGCCTTTAAGGCTACCCCCGCCAACCTCGACGCCTTGGATCGAAGGGCCTTGGAGGTGCACGATAAGATGGTGGGGCTAGGTTGCGTAGACTCAAACCCTGAGCCTCAGCTCCTAATGGAGGTGGCGTCTGGTAAGCGTAGCTGGGCTGAGGTTGTGGAGAGCGTAGAGGAGGTTGAAGCCTTCATAGAGGCTGCGGGTAGGAAGCTGGGCTTTGAGAGGCTGTTAATACACCCCGACTGCGGCTTCGGGGGGCTTAAGTTCTACTTTAAGGACGATAGGGGGCAGCTCATAGCGGCCTCCAAGCTGAAGGTCATGGTGGAGGCCGCTAGAAGAGTTAGGTCGAAGCTAGGGCTCTTTAAAGCCTAGAGCCCTAGGTGGTCAACTTAAAAAGAGGCCGCGCTTAGTTGCTAGGGGTGTTGAGCTTGCAGCTAAGTACAGGGTTCATTATAGTTGGTGCGTATGCTGACAAAATCAGGAAGACCCTCTTCGCCCAGCTAAGGGACGCCGTTAAGAGGGGCGAGGTAGACAGTCGAGAGGTAGCTAGAGCATCGGCTGAGCTAAACAGGTTGCTCTATAGGATAGTCGTCGACGAGCTTAAGTCAGACAAGGGCGACGTGATAAGAGCGAGGATCGACTACGACGTGTCGGGAGGAAAGATCTCCTGGAAGTATGACACCTTGAAGGTGGAGTACTTTAAGCGTGTGCCCGACGACGAGGTGGCTAAGCACGTGGAGAAGGTAGTGGCCGTAGCTGAGGAGGTAGTAGCCGAGAGGATAGCCTACGAGGTTAAGGAGGTGGTGACGACGGCCATGGGCGACTGCGTCCTAGAGGTAATGCTGGGAGAGAGAAAGGTGGGGATGCTCGCAGCTACGCCTCTAGGCGACCTCATAGCTGTTAGGGGCGCTGTGCTCGAACCCAACCCAGTGCTTGTCAGGGGGAAGCTGCCAGCCCAAGGAAGCATGGCTGAGACCGTGAGGAGAGGGCTTCAGAGCCTAATCGAGGCCAGCGAGGCCGTGGACGTTGAGGAGGCTGAGAAGGCCATCAAGGAGCTCGAGGCTGTAGTGGAGAGGGAGCGTGGAGGCTCCTCCTAAGCAGCGGGGGTACTTTAACCCCGGCCAGCTTCTTTATTCAACCTTAAGCTCCACGTGCCTAGCTTTTAGGCTTGGCAGCTCTACGAGGGCCACGGTCATCTTGCCTGTAAGGTAGCCGCATGCCTCGCCGGGGTTCACCACCAAGGTCTTGCCTAGCCTCTCGCAGCGAGGCTTATGCGTGTGTCCGTGTACCACCAAGTCGTAGTCTCCGCACTTAGCTAGGGCCTCCACGATCTCGGGCGGGGAGCCGTGGATCAGGACCACCTTTACGCCCTCCAGCTCCATGAAGGCTGCATACCCCTTAATCTCAGCCCCAATGGATCCATACCGCTCCTTTAACAGCTCGCGGTCCCCATCCACGTTGCCGTAGACGCCTATCAGCCTGGCCTTAAGCCCCCTGAAGTACTCAGCCGTGAACGGCGCCACATAGTCCCCTGCATGAAGCACCAGCTCCACGCCCTCAGAGTTGAAGAGCTCCACAGCCCTCTTAATGGCGTGGGGATTGTCGTGGGTGTCAGAGATTAGGCCCACCAGCATAGTAGCTCTGTCTCTGCTACAGGGCCCCTTTTTAAACCGACCGCCGGTAAAGCTAAGTGGTCCACCCCCCTACTTTCTGGAGCCGCCGGTGAAGCGGTGTTGAAGCTCTACTACCACCGCTTCGACAAGGCCTTGGAGGAGGCCATTAAGCTCATAGACGAGGGGAAGATCGAGGAGGCCAGGGCCAAGCTCGATGAGACCTTGAAGAGCTACCAGTACCGGTCCAAGATATACCCTGACGGCGAGCGCTTCGAGAGGCAGCTCTACAACAGGTTTAAGAGAGGGTCGGTCGCCTTTAAAAGCGAGCATAGCTTCGGAGGAGTGGACTTAATAGTCTTCAACAAGGCGCCCCAAGTCAAGCTCATAGAGTGTAAGATTTCGCGTAGAGACGTCTTCCACATAGAGCCCTGGGACTACGAGAGGCTTCATGACCGCTACCACCAGCTGATCTCGAGGGGCTTCAAGCCCATCCCCATAATGGTGGTCAAGTTCCCCCATCGAAGGAAGGTACGGTTTATATTAATGAAAGATGAGTGGATGGACCGTGAGGTGACGTTGAGGGTAGAGTACAGGGAGAAATCTAAGAGGGTGTACGTGGCTATAGCTAGAAGCAGGCGTAAGAAGTACGAGAGGAGGGCTAAGTTCGAGAGGCTTCAAGCTGAGAGGCGCAAGCTAATTGAAGGCTGCTTGGAGGAGGGGGAGGAAGTACAGGTTTAAGAGAGCTCGTGGATAGGTAGTTGGAGGACAAGTTTTGACTGAGGACGCCTTCGAGAAGCTACTAGAGCGCTATAGGAGAGCCATCGAGGAGAGAGGTGGAGAAGCCAGGTTTGAGGATATCGTAGAGTGGGCTCAGCGCGAAGACCTAGGCTCAGCCCTAGTGGCCACGGTGATCCTAAACGAGATGGTTAAGAGGGGGGTCGTGGAGGCCCCGCAGGGGTTTAAGGAGGTAGAGGGGCTGGAGGGGCTAACCGCCCCAGTAGTGGTTAAGCTTAAGGAGGCCGAGAAGCCGGCTAAGCCTGTAGAGACCAAGCCGAGGAAAGTGGAGGAGGCCGTACCGGATAAGGACTTGGAGCTCGCCATATCCTACTTGAACGATTATTGGAGCGTAGGTGAGCTCAGGCTCATCGACGACTTGAAGCTAATGGGGGTCTCAGAGCCTCAGAAAGTCGTCAGGAAGCTTGTAGAGCTTGGTTACGTGGAGAGGTCGCCAAGCGGCGTGATAAACGCGACTGAGAAGCTCCCTAAGGTTAAAAGAGGAGTGTCGCTGGCCCTCTTCACTTAGCCGAGGCAGCTACGGCTACTTTAGCAGGCGCGTAGATAATGGCCCTGGGGCTCTTAGACACCAGCCTGATCACACCTCTAGCCTCGGCGTCGCGAAGCAATATCTTAGCTACGCTCAGCCTAACGTTCAGCTTGGAGGCCACGGTGTACGGGGTCACGTAGCCGTTGTTTAAGGCCTCCTGCTCTATGATTTTAATCTGCTCCTCAGAGGCCGCCACCATCTTGACGCTGCGGTCGCGCTGCTCCTTCTCCTCCCTTTTACGGCGCTCCCTCTCCGCCTTCTCTTTCTCCTTGCGCTCCTTTAGCTTCTGCTGCTTCTCCATCTGTGAGATAGTCTTCTTCTTAGTACCTCCCACTCTACACCACCCTTAACGTAACGCGTAGGCGCACACTTTTAAAGCAAGCGCCTTAACGTAAGAAGAACACGGCTAGCGTCGATACCAACAGTAGCACTATTATCACGATGCCTATGATGGAGATGAAACGGTTCCTCCTAGCCAGCTTCAACACCCCTATATCCCTGCTTAGGCTTAGGGGTTTTAAGGCTCTATCACCCTGACTATGCAGGAGGGTGGTACGTAAGGAGTTAGGTAAACTGAGGGTGACGCTCTATACACCTTAAAGCCCATCCTCCTAAGCCTCTCAGCGTCCACCTCTATTACGATGGGGTGCCCCCTCCACCTAGAGGCGTTTAGCAGGGCGTCCTCGATGGTGGGCGATAGGTGGACCATCCTCCTCTTCATCGGTTTAATGCCCTCCCTGAGTATGAGCTCGTCCCTGGGCTTGACGGTGCCGTGGTATAGGCGGTTTACAGATGCGTCCTCAGGGTAGTCTATATGTACGCTGAGGGAGTGGCCATACCTAGCCCTGATTAGGCCCCCCTTAACCTCGAAGCGCCCCTTAGGGTCGGTCATAGCCACAGCCACGACGTGCTCCTCTTTAAGCCACGGACACCTAACCTTCAACGCCTCCACGAGGCTACGTATCGGGACCCAGCCTCCACGGTTAATCCTTAGGCCGAAGCTCGGGGCTACGTGCCTAAGCACCGCCGACATAAGCCTGCTTAACCTAAGCCTCCGAGCGCCATCGAGGACCTCGAGGCAAGGCGCTCCGCAGTGCATGTCCTCCTCTACGTACACCCCACAGACCTTGCAGCGCTTAACGCTCCGCATCCCTGTGGTGGGGGCCCTAGAACCCGCTTATAACTGAAGCCCTGCTTTTAACCGCTGGGCTTCCTCGCGAGGCTTAATAGGCCGGCAGTCAAGATGAAAGCCCCTAAGGCCATAGCCGCCATGGCGACGACGTAGGGATAAAGCCACTCCGGCTTAAGGAGAATGACTCCCCCAATCGCTATTACGAGGACCCCCAGCATTACCATCAGAGCTGAGGAAAGCGTCCTAGGCAGGTCTATGGTGATGGGCTGAGCTTCAACGCCTCTAGCTTTAATCAACCCCATAAGTAGAAAGCCTACTCCCATGCCTATGGCTCCTCCTACGTCCGGCCTATCGAAGATTAAGCCTATGCCAGCGCCTATGAACATGCAGGCTACGAAGACCGAGCCCGCTAGATGTCTAGCGTCGTGCTCCTTGCCCACGTCAATTGGGGACTCCAACCTTACATTTATTCCTTTTCCTTCAAACTTCACCGCCTCGATGAGGCGAGAAGGCTACGGTTAGAGACATAACCGTGAACAAGGCGCTGAATGGTGCATAGTTGGAGGCGGCAAGTTCCCTTCATGGTGGTGGCCACGGCCGCGGTTAAGGAGTAGCGAGTTTTATAGCGAGGCAGCCTCGGCCTAAGCTAGCCTTGAACGGTAGTAAGCTCGACGAGCTGCTGCGCATGGTTAACCCGAACCGATATGCTGTGACCGAGGATTGGAGAGCTAGAGTTGAGGAGGCGCTGAGTAAGCTTAAGGCTGATAGGATGGCCTTGATCCTCGAGGCCAAGGATAGGTACGAGGAACTTACCTACCGCGAACGTAAGACCGTAGGCTACCTCTTAACCTTGGAGGCCGAGGAGCAGACCAAGGCTAGGGGGCTTTTCGAGGTCGGCGACTTATGCTCTGGCCTAGATTACGCCTTCGTCGAGGCTAGAGGCGTCAAGGTGAGAGGCGACACCGCTAGGCACTTCTGCGGCTTTAAGGCTAAGGATAGCGTGTTCGTGTTTAGGGAGGTAGGTTATGGCTTCCTGTCGCACTCGGTGAACTGCACGGGGGTCGTTGGGCGTGCAGGCCTAAACGCGGGCTTTAAGGCCGTGAACTGCAAGCTCATTATACAAACCCCTTAAATAGAGGAGCTGGGCCCAGCTATGGGGGTTTGAGGCTTGGAGCCCATGCCTAGCAGCTCGGAGAGCTTGCTTAGCTCCGCGCTAAGCCTTTACCGTGAGGCTTTAAGGTGCCTTGAGGAGGGGGTTAGAGAGAACAGCATGATTAAGATGAAGGACGCCGCTACAAGGGCTTGGGAGGCTGTCACGCAGGCCGTCGACGCCTTGATATTCAAGAGATCCTCGCAACTACCTAGGAGCCATTACGAGAGGAGGCGGCTGTTAATGTACATAGAGTCTGAGGATCCCGAACTCTCGAGGCGAGGGCTCTACGAGAGGTTTGTAGCGCGTAGCAGGCTGTTTAAGGGAGAGATGCTCCACGAGGATATCATAGACACCGGCTTGATAAGGTACGAGGTCGAGAAAGCAGGGGAGCTATTGGAGCTAGTTAAGGAGAAGCTTGGCCTATAAAATTAGGAAGGTTAAAGAGAGTTTTACTGCTGTTGCCCTTCCCCTTTAGCTTCTTCAGGTTTACTTTCTTCAGCGGGTTTCTCCTCCTTCTTTTCCTCTTCCTCCTTCTTCTCTAGCTCCTTAAGCTCCTGCTCAAGTTCCTTCTCGATCTCCTCTATCGGTTTGGGTGGAGGCGTGGTCGCTAATGTGTAGCCTATCCATGCCAGTATGCCGAAGACCACGATGATGGCCACGGTGCCTGTCAGCTTCAACACCACTATGTCTATCCATGGGGGCACCAGCCATCCTGGGAAGAACACGAACCATACATACAGTACGATCACGACTATGGATACTAGCACGAGCAATGCTCCAACGACTTGGTCCTTACTCATGGATACCTCCTCAAGACTGCCAGCTTTACCTTTAAGGTTGAACCCCCTAAATTTAAAAATCTTTTTACTCCCCCTCCTTAACAGCCACCCAAGCTGCCCTGCCCATTAAAGGCTCCTTTAAAGGGAGAGCTAGGCCAGCGCGTTTAAGCCTAAGCTCAGCCTCGCTGTTTACATCGTAGAGCTTAAACCACTTCACAGCCAAGCCTATCGAGGTCAGGGCGAGCTTAAGGTCCTCAGCCCTAAACGCGAAGTGTAGATGCCTAGGTGGCTGTTTAGGTGCTACCCCTAGCTGGTAACAGGCCTCTAGGACCAAGGTTAACTTGGGCCTACGCCCTAAGGTCTCACCGGCCTCCTTAGCCACCAGGCGGAGCCTACGCTTAACCTTGGAGGTTAAGCTGTTTAGTTCTAGGCGGAGCCTGCCTTTAGGGTCTGGGTCCACGTACTCGTAGCCCGCCACCACCTTAAAGTAGCGTGAAGCCTCAGCTAAGGCCTCAGGTAGTCTGCCCTGCGACCTAAGCTCATGTAGCACTGAGCCATAGAAGCCGAGGGTTCCTCCGCTTAGAGGTAACTTTAAGGGTAGCTTAAATACGTCGCATACCACCCCGTGGACCTCCACCGATGGATGCTCAAGGCTCCTCTTAGACAGTTCAACCGCCGATTTAACCGCAGCTCGGCTCATGTCTAACAACAGCAACGTTAGGGCTCGGCAGCTTAACACGGCGCTTAGCGAGGGAGAAAGCCCGTAGGCTACCTCGTAAGCTGAGCCGCAGCCACAGTCCACCACTATTAGGGGGTCCTCCAGCCTAGTCAGCTCCTTTAACGCCTTAAGGAGCAGCTCGCGGTATAACCTACGCTTAAGCCTGGCCAGCCTCCTCACGAGACTAGGCTTCAAGGCCCTCCTCCCTAGGCTTATAGAGCGCATCGCTACATAGAGGGTCCTCGGCGAAGTAGTCTCCGTAGGCCGCGTAGGCTCTAACCCTACAACCTCCGCAAAGCTCTACGTAGGCGCAGCGCGCGCATCTACCCTTAACCTTCTCGGCTCTACGTTTAAGGCTTTCAGCTAAAGGCGAGTTTAAGGCCTCCCTTAAGCCCTCGAGGCGCACGTTGCCTAGCTTAGCGCTCCATAGAGGGCACGGGGTTACGTCCCCGTTGTGCTTGATGGCTATCGTGTTCAAAGCCGCCCTACACCCAGGGCTAAGCTCAGGCAGCATCCTACGCGCGGCTTCAACCCCCTCCTTGGCGCCCTTAGCCAGCAGCACTGTGTATTGGGGGGCCTGCACGGTGTAGATGGGCAGTTGGGGGTTAGCTAGCTGTAGGCCATAGAGCTGGAGAAGCCATGTAGCGAACCGTTGAGGAGTCAGCTGAGCCTCCTTAACCCACGATCTCCCCCTACCTATGGGCACGTAATGGAAGACCCTCATCCCGTCCACGCCCAGCCTCCAAGCTAACTCCACTAGCCTAGGAGCCTCAGCCAGGTTGAGCGAGGTGATACATGGGTCTATGAGGACCCTGAGCCCAGCTTCCTTACACGTCTTCACAGCATTCAAGGCAGCCTCGTAGCTACCTTCACCCCTCACCTCCTCGTGAAGCCTCTTGTCAGCCGACTCAAGGCTTACGGAGACCTCCTCTAGGCCTAGCCGCTTAAGCTCAAGAGCCTTGTCTAAGCTTAGAAGCAGGCCGTTGGTGGCCAGCGAGGCCCTTAACCCCAGCCTAGAGGCGTAAGAGACCAGCTCAGGTAAATCGCTACGCAGTAGCGGCTCCCCTCCACTGAAGATGACCTTAGCGCCGCCGAACAGTTTAGCGACCTCCTCCAGCACTCCCATAGCCTCGTCGGTCGTTAGCTCTGAGCCTGAGGTAAACTCTGAGGCGTAGCAGTGGCGGCACGCCAAGTTACACCGCGACGTAACGTTAAATATGACCCTGATGGAGGCCATCTTCATCGCTGAGGAGCGAGGCCTATAAAAAGTCTTCGACGCTGCCATGAGCTTCGAGGGGTCAACGACGCTTAAAGGCGCATCGTTCAGCGTCCCTAGGAGCTCCGTAATGGTTTAAGCTGCTCACGACCCAGACTTTTGACGCCTCCCTAAATTGAAAGGAGGGTTGATGAGAACGCAGGCTGAAGGAAAAACATCTTTCAATTGATGGAGCTGATGAGAACGGGCGAAAGGGTTCCCTTCTGACCACAAGGCAGGGCGAGGCCCCATTAGGCCTGCCTGAATGAGCCTTGACGACGCCAACGCAGCCAGCCACGTTTACAAGAGGTATTGATGGTGCCGTCCACTTATGGCGACCGTATAAGCTATCTGTAGCTGCGCCTGAAAGCTACCAGTTAATGTGCGGTCTACGTGAGGGGGTTAGGTGAAGAAAGCTTTAACCTTGAACATAGTCTTGCTGGGCCTCGTAAGCCTACTAACTGACGCTAGCACTGAGCTTATGGCGCCCGTGCTCCCCCTCTTCATAGTTTCGCTTGGGGGTGGGGGGCTAGCGCTAGGCCTAATCGGCGGATTAGGCGACGGTGCTTCAAGCCTAATTAGGCTGGCTTCAGGCTACCTATCGGATAAGCTGGGTAGGCGTAAGCCTCTAGTGGCGGCTGGCTACCTGACCTCGTCGGCCTCCAAGCTCCTAATGGCTTTTAGCCCAAGCTGGGTCCACGTACTAGGCCTCAGAGTGGCTGAGAGAGCAGGTAAAGGCATTAGGACGCCTCCCCGCGACGCCTTGATAGCCGAGTCGGCCGTGGAGAGCCAGAGCGGCAGGGCCTTCGGCCTACATAGATCGCTGGACACGGCCGGCGCGGTCGTAGGCTCGCTGGCTGCCTTCCTTCTCGTGAGCGTAGCGGGTCTAGGCTTTAGGGAGGTCATCCTGCTGTCAGGGGTCGTGGCCTTCATAGCGCTCCTCCCCCTCATCCCAGTTAAGGACGTGAGGAGGAAGCCTCTCAAGGAAAAGTTCGCCTCGGCTATGGTGTCCCTGCCGCGTAGGTTTAAGCTGCTCGTACCCGTGACCTCGCTGTTCGCCGCTGGCAACGTGAGCTACATGTTCCTCCTGTTAAGGGCTAGCGGGGCCTTCGTAGGCTGGCTCACGGTGGCTGCGCCCCTGCTCCTTTACATCCTGTTTAACTCGGTGTACGCGGTGCTCTCGTACCCTATGGGGGCGCTGGCTGACAGGGCCGGCAAGGTTAAGGTGTTGGCCTCGGGCTACCTCCTCATGTCGCTGGTCTTCGCCCTTCTCTACCCGTCCCTAAGCCTACCGCTGGTGGTAGCGGCCTTCGTGGTCTACGGCGTCTCCTACGCCATGATTGAAGGCGTCGAGAGAGCCCTTGTGGCCGATGCATGCGGCGAGCTTAAGGGCTCAGGCCTCGGGCTTTACCACGCCTCGGTGGGCGTAGCCGCGATAGCTGGTAACTTAGCGGCCGGGCTGATATGGGACTACGTGGGCCCAGCTTACCTCTTCATCTACGCCTCGTCCTTAACGCTGCTCTCAGCCCTACTACTAGCTGCTTGGGGGGCCTCAAGCTCCTTGAAAGCCCCGGGCAGCTGAGGCTCAAACCTTAGGAAGAGCGGCGTAGGGTACCTGATGACGCCGGCCTTAACCACGGCCTCAACGCCCTCCACGATGTCCTTGAAGTTCTCCAGGGGGGTCGAGAATATTAGGTGGTTGGAGTCGCAGCCCGCGAACACCTTATCGCCTCCACCGGGCGGAGCTAGGGTGGGCTTCCTCGAGAGGTAGGTCCTAACCACGCCGTAGCCGCAGGACGAGTGCTTCCCCGAGTACTTCACCTCCACTGAGTCCCCGTTAGCGTACGAGTAGCCCAGCGATAGTAGCTGGGCCTGCGCAGGGTTACAGAACACCAACACCACGTCGGGCCTCCACGGGGCTTTAGGTAGCGGCGCCGTGGCTACGCCGAGGCAGCTATTAGGCTTAAGTACGCACTGCTCAAAGGCCTCCTTGGAGGCCCTCACCGCCGCGCACATATCCTTGAAGAAGCCCGCCTTTAGGAAGGAGTGGGCGAAGGCTTCAAGCTCCACCTGGCTCCAGCCAAAAACCACTTTAGCCACTGAGCAGGCGCATTCTTCAGCTCTCAGGGCAACCTTCCAGCCGTACCGCCAGGCCATAGCTATGGCCTGGCACACAGCCAGCTTGACCCCCATGGAGCTGGGGGTCTTAAAGCCCTCCACCTCCCCCTCGCTCCTAACCAGCTTGACGGCTACGGGATGGGACTCAAGCTTAACTAGGCTTTCGAGCCTCGACGAAAGATCCTCTAAGCTCAGAGCGTGCACCTCCAAGGTTACTTAGCGAGGCGAGGCGCTTAACACTTGCTAGGTCTTCGAGGCCATCACGGGGTCGTAAACCTAATTTGTCGCCGCGCCGCGAGGGTACTAAGCCTTGAACTACGAGGAGATCCTAGCCTACTACTCCAAGCCGCAGGTGAAGGAGGAAATAGCCTCGTACTGTAGGGGTAGGTGGGTCGCGCTGGAGGGTGAAGAGCAGAGGGGCTCGAGGCTCTTCTTAAGGTACTGGAGGCACGGGAAGGAGCCTATCACTATCAGTGAGGCGGGGGACGTCGAGGAGGCCTTGAGGAGGTTTAGGGCGCTTAGGCCTAGGACCATCTACGCCTCGGTGAACGTTTACAGGGAGCTTAAGGCTGCCGAGGACCCCGATAAGCCGGACAACATAGTCTACGCCTCCCCCATATGGGACGTCGACGCCAGCTTAGAGACCTGGGAGCACGCCTTGAAGGCGGCTGAAGCCATAGTCAGCTACCTGGAGAAGGAGGGGGTCTACCGGTCGGTGTTCCTTAAATGGTCGGGCAGAGGCGTCCACGTTCATATACATGAGAGAGCGTTTTCGCCCGCTCTCCTAGCTAAGCGCAACCCACTCGATGTATCCTTCGCCGTGGTCGAGTATGTGCTCAGGAGGGTTAAGGACGAGCTGGTCAGGGTAGCGGTCAGGGCGCCTATGGCTGAGAGGCCGCTGAGGGTGGAGAACAAGATAGACTTGAAGAGGGTGTTCACGGCCCCCCTATCCCTCCATAGGCAGCTTGACCTATGCTGCGTGTGCTTTAAGCCCAACGACCTGGGGGGCTTCAACCCCGACTGGGCTAAGCCCGAGGCTTACAGGCACGACCCCTCGTGGAGGGACTACGAGGAGGGGGAGGGCGATAAGCTCGCCGAGAAGGCCTTGATCGAGGTGGGCGGGTACGACGGCTGGCCCGGCCTACCTAGAGTTAAACAAGAGAGGACCGTGGTCCAGGTCGAGCAGCCCTCGCTTGAGGAGGTAGAGGAGGCTCCTCCAGGAAAGCTTGGCAGGTTCCAAGTTATGGGGCTGCTCCAGGCCGCCCGGTACTACCTGATTACCGGGGACCTCGAGAAGGCTAAGTCCTTCGGGCTAAACCGGGCGGTGTTCTACGCCTGGGCCAAGCGCTACGCTAAGGACCGGCTAATACACGCCAGGAGGCCCACGGCCTACCACGGCGAGAAGAAGGTAGTACAGCTAGGGGATGAGGGGGCCTACGTCTCGCCTAGAGGCTGGTTCGCTATAGGCGACGCAGAGCAGAAGCCGAGCGACTACGACCGGCAAATAGCTAGGAGGATCAACGCGGTCGTCCCCTACGAGGAGGCCTGGAAGGCTGCCCTGGATTACCTTAAGAGCTTCCCAAGGTCCGTGTTGCTAGACCAACAGCGCTTCTACAACGAGGTGTATAAGCCCGTGAGGGACGACTTCATGTCGGTGATCAAGAAGGCCCGTAAAGCGGGGCAACAGACTACGCTCGACGAGCTCTTTAAATAAAAAAAGGTTAGGAGTGGAGGCCCGTCAAGGTTTCATCTAGGAGGCTCTGAGGAGGCCTACGTGTAGCTAGGCTGACTGTTATCATGGCCACCCAGCTGGCTATGAAGCCCGGCAGCACGAAGTAGTAGGGCATATCGAACAGCTTTAAGGTCCAACCTAGCCCCACTGGAGGCTTACCGCTTACGTAGCCCGCCGCGATCGTCACGGTCAGCCCCGCGACCATGCTGGCCACGCAGCCCTCCCTAGTAGCCCTACGCCAGTAGAGCCCGCATAGCAGAGGCACAAACCACGTGTTACATATCAGGCTCAGCGATAGCCATATCAGCCAGGCTATGAGCGGCGGCGGGCTCAGGGCCACGATGAAGGTGAGGAGGGCGGCCGCCACCACAACCACCTTAGACACCAGTGTTACGCTGCGCTCAGAGGCCTGAGGCCTAAGGAGGTTCTTGTAGACGTCATAGCCCACGTTGGCCCCTATAGTTAACATCAGCCTGTCGGTGGTGGACATCACCGCCGCCAGCACCACGACGAGGAACAGGCTGAAGAGATGCTCGGGTAAGAGGGCCTTAGCTAGCGTCGGCAGGGCCATGTCGTACCACTTGCCTCCAAGCGGGTGTGGGATGAGTTCTATGAGGCCCTCATACTCAGCGACCCTAGCCGCTAGGCCCATGAGCGAGGCGCCCATGATAACAGCGACGCCGAGGAGATAGCAGGTAAGAGGCCCCCACCTTATACAGCCCTCACGCCTTATCGACAACACGTTGTTCACTATATGAGGAGCCACCGACAGCCCTAGGGTTACAGCCAGGCCGAACAACGTCAAGTTAAACAGCGGGCTGATTAACGGCATGTGGTGGGGCCCCCAAGGCTCAGTCAAGTACTGGTGGAAGGGACCCTCCGATACAGCGGCCGCCTTCAGGTTTAGGGCGGTGAAGCCTCCAAGGGCGTTCACCACGTAGGGCGCCAGTAGCAGGGTGCCTCCTATCATCAGGGCGGCCTGAATCAAGGTGGTCCAGGCCACCGATAGCATCCCCCCAGCTACTACGTAGACGGCCACGACCAGCATGGCTAGGAGGCAGCCCTGCCAGTACTCCCAGCCGAAGACCACCTTGGACACTATGCCTATGGCCACGTACTGGCCGACGAGGTATATCGTGCACACCAGCGCAGACACAGCCCCTGAAAGACCCCTCACAAGCTTCTCGTCGTAGTACCTCAGCGAGAGGTAGTCCTGGAGGGTTAACAGCCCCTTAACCCTAGACAGCCTGACTAGCTTAGGGGCGTAGAGCAGCGTGGCTAAGGCTATGGCTAGGGAGGGGCCGAGGACCCTCTCCCAGATGTTAGCATAGCCCGTCAGGTAGCTTAGCCCAGCCACCCCTATACACGTCATGCCGCTGAACACTGAGCCTACCATTAACAGCACGTACGCGGCGAAGCCCAGCCTATTAGACGCGGCTATGAAGTCTGACAGCCCCTTGACTCTCCTAGACGCCAGGAGGCCTACGGCGGCTATAGCAACCATGTAGGCTGCGAAGGCTACGTAGCGTATCATCGCCCCTCATCACCCCTATAGAGCAGGGCCCATAGAAGCAGCAGCAACGTTACCGTCAGTGGGACCCCCACGAGAACCAGCGCGGTCTTAAGAGGTAGGCCTAGAACGCTTATCGTCGGCAGGAAGGCGCTATTCGAGGTAAACTCGACTCCTCCTAGACCTCACCTTTAACCTCCTCCGAGGAGGGGGAGGCACTCCAGGGACCTCTATTAAAACCTTTCTAATATTGAGAACTAGAGGGCCTCAGAGCTTAAGGCCGGGCTATATAGCCTTGTAGAGAATAGAACACCGCTATATAGCCTGAAGGAGCTACTAATGTGGCCGGGGAAACGTGTTTTTCTTAGCGAGGGCTAAGTTAAGCAGAAGAGGCATGCCCCTATACGTGATGTCGACCAAGCTACCGGCGACGGGCTTGAGACCATTAAGGAGAGGCCTAGCGAATCTTGGAGGTTAACAAGGAGGTCGAGGAAATGGGGTAAAGGTGCTAGCTAAGTACCTCCTGCTTGGGCCCTACGACTCCGTGAACGTCATAGAGGCCTGGACAACGAGGCCGTGGCCAAGGTGGCCACAGAGCTGGGAGCTCGAGGAACCATCCAGACCCTAACTATGCCGGCTATACGAGTCGAGAAGCTAACAGAGACCCTAAGGGGGTCGAAGTAAGCCCCTCACACCTATTTCTCACGGTTTAAGTGGCCGCTCCTAGCCTTGATATCCTCTCTCAGTCTACCGAAGCCCATCAACGCGAGAACGGCCCTCATGTCCTTGATGCTCACCAGCGCCCTAGCTTGCTCCTTAACCACCTGTTTAGGGTTGAAGCCTATCCCCAGCCCCACGTTCCTTATAACTAGGAGGTCGTTGGCGCCGTCGCCTATAGCCACGCACTCCTCGAGCTTGATCCCGTGGCTCTCAGCTACCTCCTTTAAGACCTTGAGCTTGTCCTCGGGGCTCATGACTCTGCCCTCCACCTCGCCGGTGAGTACACCGTCCTTAACCACGAGGTGGTTGGCGAACACGTAGTCGAAGCCTAGGCGCCTCCCAATCTCCTCAGCCACCACGTCGAAACCGCCCGTGAGCAGGACTGTGATGAAGCCCGCCGCTTTCAACGTCGATATCATCTCCTGGGCCCCTGGAACTACCCTGATCCTATCCACTACCTTCATTACGCGCTCCACGGGAAGGCCCTTAAGCAGGGCCACCCTCATTCTAAGCGCCTCCTCGAAGCTTAGCTCTCCCTCCATAGCCCTCCTCGTAATCTCCTTGACCTGATCCTCCACCCCCGCCTCCTTGGCTAGCTCGTCGATCACCTCCCCGTCTATCAAGGTGCCGTCGGCGTCGAAGGCCACTAGCTTGCGCTCCTTGAGAAAGCCGTCCTCGGTCTCTATGGCTACGCCTACTCCTATCTCGTTGCCAGCCTCCTTTAACGAGTCCTCTACCACCTTGAAGGGCACCTTCACCCCGCCTAGGTCGACGAGGAGGACCATGACGAAGAGGCTGTGGAGCGTGGAAGCCCTGGCTTTAATTATGTTGGCCCCCAGCGAGGCTAGGGCCCTAGTTATACCAGCGACTATACCGGGCCTATCGTAGCCAGCCACGGTAACCACTATCCTCACTGCATCCACCCCTGCTCCTGAGGGTCGTAGACCTCCACCTTCAACCCAAGCTCCTCCCCGCGCTTAACCACGTGGCTCCTCAGCTCATCGAGGCTGGTGGAGCCCTCAAGGCTCACCAGCATGTTCATCACGAAGACCCCCCTCATCACCACCTCGTCTAGGTCCTCTATGTTGCCCCCTACCTCAGCCACCGCTGTCGTCAACCCAGCTATGAGGCCCGGCCTATCACGTCCTAGGGCTGTGATCAGCGCGTATCTTTTACCGTCCATCGTCAGCCTAGCGACTACGCCTAGGAGGTTTATCAAGCTTTAGCCGCCAGCGCCTTAAGGAAACGCCCAATGAGGCAAGGTTAAGGTACTGATGCTACAGCGTAGAGAGCTGGAGGCCGAGCTTAATGGACGACTTAACGCTTGCCGCCTCAGCGCCATCTTAACCTTGAAGGCTGGCTCGACCCCACTAGCCTTAATGCCCCGCTCAGGCTTTTACTTGACCTTACCCCTCATTCTAGGAGGCGAGGAAGCTGATTAAGCGATGGTTTAAGCCTCGAAGACCAGGCTTGGCAGACTGTCCTCGCTAGGCCTCATTGAGGTCTCCACTCCTCACCTCTCGGCTTGGCCCATACATTCATCGGCCCGCTGAGGTATGCGCGCTCGCTCACTAAAACGCTTTCTCCGTGAGAAAAAAGAGGGGTTATACGCCGTGCTATAGCAGTCGCTCCACGATCTTTGAGGCTAAGGCCCCTGCCGCCAAGGCCATGCTCGACAGCACGAAGAGACTGGTGGCAGCCTTCATGAGGATCGATGCTCCAAGACCCCAAGACACGTATATCATGAGCGCGCTTAGGGCCCACGTCAGCGCTAGGGGCTTAAGCTGGCTCAACCTTAAGGACCAACCCCTCAACCTTCTAAGCACGCCGAGCAGTACGATAGCGGGCGGAGCGAAGTACGCTACGCCTATGAGGACGCTAGCGACCAGCCCAGCTGCAACTATGGCCACCTCCTCATTGAAGCTGAGGGCCGTGTAGGTTAGCGTGGCTAAGTGGAGGATTCCGAGCAGCGGGTATAGCGCAGCCCTCATAAAGGCCTTGGCCGCCTCGTTCCCCTCTATAAACCTGGCTGCGGGCGGGCTCCATGAATAGTACCAAGCATGGAACACCTCCATGAACTCCCTACCCGCGAAGGTCCGGTAGACCACATCCTCCCTGAACTCTCTTAGAAACTGGACCTCAGCAGCTGCCTCTGAGCCGTAAGTGGCCGTAGCTATTATACACTTGGGCAGGAAACCTCCCCCTTCCTCCTCGACCTTTATGCTGTCAATTATCTTGAAGACCTCGTCCTCGACCTCGTCTTCGTACACCGAGGCCACCACTATGTAGTCAGGGCCCTTCACCATGGTCACCACCAGGAGGTATACGCCTTCAACCGGCGTTTCCTCCAACGCGTAGCCAGCGGTCGTCCCAGCTATTGACATGGTGCCCACCTCGTCTATATCGCCCACTATCGGGTAGATGCCCATGTCCTCCTCTACGCTGTCAGCTATGTCCAGCATCATGTCAACGGCCTCATTTATCAGCCAGTTTGAGGTTATCCTAACACCGCTAGGTACAGCCTCGTACTGTATAGCTACGAGATCTGCAGCCTCGGTCTCGTACATAATTGCGCCAGCGTCGCCGTACCTCCCCTCAGCCTCCCCATAGGAGGTCTTCTCCGACAACGTCCACCCTGAGGGTAAGTAAGTGACCTCAGGCTCAACCACCTTCGGTGAAGCAGCGGCAGAAGCCACCAAGCCTAGTAGGATGGTAAACACTAGCAACATCGCAAGTATCTTTGATCCATGCTCCATGGAGCTACGTCTCGTAGCCCATCCTTTATATATTTTGCCTAACGATGTAGGCCTCGAGCCTCCTTGAAGCACCCTGCGTGAGCCTGTTTAAAAGAGTTAATGGAAGACTGGGGCTGCGATGTCTCCCATGGCCATCTGGAGAGCGAGAATGGCGTGGCGAACACCTTAAGCCTATCCACGACCACTGCCCAGGCCTATGAAGATATAAGCCCCGCCTCGGCCTTAAATCGACAGCTAAGCATGGAGAAGTCACGCAGGGTCAAGTTAAGGGTGCTAGGTAAGAGAGATAGCTACCTGAAGTATACGTTGACTAGGTGGTTGGAGGAGGTTAAGGATCTGCTCAAGGAGGACCTAGGCGTCGAGGTTGAGGTCGTGGAGAAGGACGGGGACTTCGAGGCCCCCGTCCTATGCGTAGGCGACGAGGTGATCTTAGTGGGGCTGCCTGGAGAGGAGGGCTACCTGCTCGAGGCCTTAAGGAGAGCTTTAAGGGAGTTAGGGCTTACGAGGCGTGACGATAGCTGATGAGGCCCCAAGTGAAGAAGCCTCCATGCTGCTCCAAGCAGCCACGGCCGTGGAGGCCAGCGGGGGCATACATTGAAGATCGGGCCCGGAATTTTTAATAAGTATGGCACCACGTAGTGGGAGGGCGTGAGGAAGTTCTTGAAGCCGACCTCAGAGGCCTCTGCGCGTGTAATGGTGAAGTAGAGTTAAGAGAACATGATCGATAAGCCATACGCTGTTGAGCCAACGGAGCTGTTCGAAGCATTAGAGTCGTCCCCTCGAGGGCTCACTCAGGAAGAAGCTGAAAGGAGGCTTCAAGTCTACGGTAGGAACATCCTAGAGGAGGAGAGAATAAGTAAGTGGAGGCTTTTTCTAAGGCAGTTTGGGAGCGTTCTAATCTACATACTTCTGATCGCCGCTGCGATCTCAATAGTGATCGGCAAGGTCAAGGACTTCGTCATAATCATACTCTTGGTGGTTGCAAACAGCTTTCTGGGTTATTGGCAGGAGTTGAAGGCTGAGAGCTCGATAAGGGCCTTAAAGAAGCTCACGGAGAGCAGGGTGAAGGTTGTAAGGAATGGCGACCTCGTGGAGGTCCCATCGTCAGAGCTCGTCCCTGGGGATGTGGTAGCGCTATCTGAAGGCGACCTCGTTACAGCCGACATAAGGCTCTTCGACAGCTCGGGGCTGATGATAGATGAGTCGTCGATAACTGGCGAATCCATGCCGGTGGCGAAGGACCACTCTCTACTTCTCCCCGCTGACGCCATGCCCTATGAGCTTAAGAACATGGCTTTGACCGGGACCACGGTCGTTAAGGGATTAGGAAGAGGCATAGTCGTTAGGACAGGCAAATCCACGTATTTAGCGTCGATAGCGGAGAAGGTCAAAGAAAAGCCTCCTGAGAGCCCTCTGACCAAGGCTATGAAGTTCTTCGTCAGAAGGTACCTGGTGCTCCTCATAGCGCTCCTCTCAATGGTGGGCGTGGTTGGATATCTTCAAGCGAGGGGGGCCATAGAGATAGCGTACTTCCTAATAGCCCAGTTGGTCTCAGCCGTCCCTGAAGGGCTGCCAATAGTTGTAACGCTGGTTCTAGTAGTGGGTGCCATGGCTCTAAGCAGGAGAAAGACTTTAACGAGGCACCTGTCCGCGGTCGAGACGTTAGGTAGTGCCACGGTGGTAGCGTCAGATAAGACGGGAACCATAACTGAAGGCAAGCTGATCGTTAAGAAGGTCTACGCGCTGGATCACGAGAGGCTTAAGCTGATAGCGGCGCTCTGCAACGACTCAGAGAACAATATCGGGGACCCTATCGATGTAGCCTTGGCGAAGTGGGTTGGAGAAGGCTACGAGGAGCTTAGAGCCTCACATCCTAGGATTAGGGAGTACCCCTTCAATGTAAAGCTTAGGTTTATGGCGACGGTAAACAACGTTGACGGCAGGCCGATGCTCTTCATCAAGGGGGCCTACGAAGCGCTGGCGCCCATGGCCAAGAACGTCGATCTTAAGGGGCTCGAAGAGGCGCTGACCTCGATGGCCGGGGACGGCCTCAGAGTCCTAGCTTTAGGCATGGGCGAGTGGAGCGGCGACAACGTAGGCGGCTGGAGGATAGAGATCGTAGGGCTAGTGGGCTTCCTCGACCCGCCAAAAGAAGGCGTCAAGGAGGCGGTGCTAATGGCTAAGAAGGCGGGGATAAGGGTCATAATGATAACTGGAGACTACCCGTTAACGGCGAAGGCGGTAGCTAGGGAGGTCGGTATATGGAGTGAAGGGGACCTAGTGCTCACGGGGAGGGACGTAGAATCCATGAACGACGACGAGCTGTACGAGGCGTTGAAGAGGGCAACAGTGTTGGCCAGGATATTACCTGAACATAAATACCGGGTCGTCAAGGTGCTACAGGAGAAAGGCGAGATAGTAGCCGTTAGCGGTGACGGCGTAAACGACGTCCCAGCGCTGAGAGCAGCGGACCTCAGCATAGCGATGGGTTCAGGGAGCGAGGCGGCTAAGAGCGTAGCTAAAATGGTGTTACTCGACAACAACCTCAAGGTTATAGTGGACGCGATTAAGAATGGGAGGGTCATAGCGGACAACATCAGGAAAGTCATCTACTACCTGGTGTCGACCGGTGTAGGAGAGCTGACGCTAATATCATCAGCGATACTGGCAGGCCTACCGCTACCGCTACATCCAACACAGATCTTGTGGATCAACCTGGTCACCGACGGCGTTCAAGACAAGACCTTTCCCTTTGCGAGGGAGGAAGGCAAGGTTATGGAGAGGCCTCCCAAGAGGCCTGAGAAACAGTTCTTCGACTTAACCCAGATAGCTAGGATACTGCTGTTCGGGCTGGTAATGGGCTTCGTGTGCTTCGCCCTCTTCAACTACCTATTAGGGCTGTACGACGTTGAGATGGCGATATCGATAGTCTTCACCGCGGTCGTCGTATCGCAGTGGTTTAACGGCCTCCAAGCCCAGAAGGAAAAGGAGCCCTTCTTCAGGAACATCAAGAGGAGC
>Ga0180302_10000284_pt1 | contig 21194 bp, 23 predicted proteins | sample GuaBasSediGuay17_FD_121794 | JGI IMG/M metagenome (GOLD analysis project Ga0180302, IMG submission 121794) | Subseafloor sediment microbial communities from Guaymas Basin, Gulf of California, Mexico - Guay17, Core 4571-4, 12-15 cm | ecosystem: Environmental > Aquatic > Marine > Hydrothermal... | reverse complement strand
TCGACGGCCTCCGGAAACATAATCGACGAGTCTTTTTTCAAACCAAGCCTAACAGCGAGGTTTCTAGCCAGGTTTTGGATGAGGGTCGTATGGGGGTATCTTCTAGCACCCTTGTGTAGGCTCAAACCTGAGACCGTAGCTAGGCTCAGGGATTACCCCGTAGAGGAGGGGGCTAGACATAAGGAGGCGGCTCTAAGAGTCTCAGGCCTTCTACAGGCTTTAAGGGCGTTTTCAGAAGGCGGTTTAGACGTGGTGAACCTTCCATACTCCTACGCCGCCCTCCCGCTTAGGGATGCGTCTAAGATAGCCGATCACATAAGACGTAGAATACTGAAGGAGACCGGTAGAAGCGTCGCGGTGGTCATATCTGACAGCGATAAAACATTCTCGATAGGGCCTATACACCTGTGTTCAAGGCCTAACCCCATGAAGGGTCTCGTGGGACTGGGTCTGCTGGCCTATATAATAGGGGCTTCGCTTAGGTTCAAAGCCAGAGCTACCCCCGTGGCGGCGTCTGGGTGGACAGGTTCTATGGACGAGCTTCTAGACATCTGTGAGGTCGCAGACAGGGTTAGAGGCTACGGAGCGGGTAGAAACATCTGGGAGGCTGCGAGAAGATTTGGCGTCGGGTTAACCTCCATAAGCTGGGAGCTGCTCGGTAGGATACCTCACTACCCGGTCGTTTTAGTGCGTAGAGTCCGTTAGCTCAAAAGCAACATATTTTTAAACCATGTTGTCTTCTGAATTATCGGCTTGTAAACCATGCCGGTCAGGATAGGGATAATCGGGAAGACGAACACCGGTAAGACTACGTTCTTCAACGCTGCAACCCTGTTGAGTGCGCGTATAGGAAAGTTCCCGTTCACAACCAAGACTCCTCAACGCGGCATCGGGTATGCTAAGACCCTATGCGTATGCAGAGAGCTCGGAGTCAAAGATAACCCCCAGAACTCCGTCTGCATAGAGGGTTGGAGGTTTATACCGGTCGAGCTCGTAGACTTGCCGGGTCTTATAGAGGGGGCTTGGAAAGGCAGGGGTCTCGGGAACGAGTTCCTATCCGTGGCGGCGCAGGCGGATGCACTCATCCATATGGTAGATGCATCGGGAAGCATAGACTCTGAGGGCCGTATAGCCGAGCCCGGCACAGGAGACCCGGTTCGGGACTTCTACGACATCGAGAGGGAGATAGTTCTCTGGATGGCTAAGATAATCGAGGGTAAGAGGAAGTATATCGAGAAGACCATAGAGAGCCGTAGGGATACGCTTAAGGGGGCCCTAGCATCCGTCCTGACGGGGCTTAGGATAGATGAGAGCCACGTAGCTCAGGCCTTGGAGGTTTCAGGCATGGCTTCGAAGGCGTTTCACGACTGGTCTAGGGAAGACCTCTTAACGTTCTCGACCGCTCTCAGGAAGATAGCTAAGCCGACCATAGTCGTAGCCAACAAGATGGATATACCGTTGGCCGAGGATAACTACAAGAGGCTTGTGAACGAGCTTTCACCCATACCCGTCGTACCCGCCTCGGCCGAGGCTGAGCTTATCCTGAGGAGGGCTGAGAGGAGGGGTTTGATAAGGTACATACCCGGCGAGGAAATATTCGAGGTTAAAGACCCTTCGAAGCTTAACGAGAAGCAAAAGTGGGCTTTAAACTACATCCAGGAGAGGGTTTTAAATAAATGGTGGAGGACCGGGGTTCAGTTCGCCGTGAACGTCGTCGTGTTCAAGCTCCTCAGGATGAACGCCGTATACCCGGTCGAGGATGAGAAGAAGCTCACAGACCACCATGGAAACGTGCTTCCCGACGTATACCTTATGCCTCCGGACGCGACGGTCCTAGACCTGGCAGCCGAGATACACACGGAGCTTGCTAAGACGATGATATATGCCATCGACGCGCGTACAGGCTTGAGGCTACCTAAAGATTATAAACTCAGGGATAGGGATATCATAAAAATCGTGGCTGCGGCACGTAGAGGATAGCACTATCTGTGTAAAAATTTACCCTAAATATTTCGTTTAGAAACTTCTCAAAGGTTTAATTAGCTTTATTTAGGTTTAACGTGTATTTTTGGGATGTGGTTTTTACAGAAAATAGGGTGAGGACCGGTATATTAGGTCTCGATGAGCTCATAGAGGGGGGTTTACCCAGAGGGTTCTGCTACACGGTTATGGGTGGCCCCGGCTCGGGGAAAACTCTCTTCGGGGTTCAATTCCTCTACAGCGGAGCTACCCTTTATGGTGAAAACGGTATATATGTCACCTTAGAGGAGCCTCCATACTCGATAGCGAACAACGTCCGCAGGTTTGGCTGGGATCTCTACAAGCTCGAGGCGGCGAGGAAGCTCGTATTCGTAGACGCTTCTCCTATAAGGGGGCTGGGTAGAGCCGCTCCGTTGTATACGCTTAGGGCTCCCATAGGCTCCAACGAGTTCAGCATAGACGACATCATAGGTCTCATCGGCGAGGCTAAGCGGAGTATAGACGCCAAACGATGCGTCATAGACTCTCTAACAGCCTTAACGGTTCAGTACGATAGCCCGTTCGAGGTCCGGTACAACGTGCTAAGGCTCGTCAAGGCTTTGACAGAGACTGGTCTCACGACCCTGCTGCTTTCAGAACTCAGCGAGGAGAGGATTGATGCCCAACGGTTCGGGTTCGAGGCTTTCATAGCTCAAGGCGTGATCGTGCTACATATGATTCGTATAGGCGACTCGATAAGCCGTGCCTTAGAGGTGCGTAAGATGAGGGGTGTTAAACACCTTCAGAGACTGTGCCCCATGAGGATCACGGATAAGGGTATAGAGGTTTTCCCCGAGGAGAAGGTCTTCGGTCTTTAAGGAGGTGAAACGGTGAAGCCTCAGAGTTTCGTGAAATCTCTTGAAAACTTCTACGTGGTTAAGCCTCTAAACCCGTTCAAGTCGCGAGTCAAGTACATGACCAGCTTTAAGCTTGCTATAAACCCTTATAGAGGATGCCCGTATAAATGCATATACTGCTATATATACGGCTATACCCGGATGTCCGACATCAGATACCCCGCCTCTAGGAAGCTTTTTAAAAGAAGGCTTAGACGAGATATCCGGGAGTACGCTAGGCTCGGCCTCCCGAAATACCCTGTCTATCTATCCCCGAGTTGCGAACCCCTCCACCCCTTCTTGGAAAATAGGTATGGGAACACCCTCTACGCGTTGAGGACCTTAAAAGAAGAGGGTTTCCCCGTGATCATTTCGACCAAGAACCCGTCTAGGCTTCTTAGAGAGGAGTACCTCGAGGCTTTAGATAGGAAATCGACTACCATACATATCTCGGTTCCATTCCTTGACAACCGTTTTGAACCCAACGCCTCGTTACCTATAGGCAGGATCTGGGCAGCCTCCAAGCTGGTGAAGGAGGGGCTAACCGTCTACATAAGGGTTGAACCGATAATACCGTCCTACGGTGCCATAGCAGGGCAGTCGAAGATGGAGCTTAAGACGATAGTTAAAGAAGCTAGGAAGGCGGGTGTGTACGATATAATCTCCAAGTGCCTTCTGCTCTCGATAGGGGTCAGCAAGGTCTACCCCAGCTTCTACAAGGAGCTTAAGCCGTATTATCTCAGGCATGGCTACAGCGACGGAACGTACTATATGCTAGACTATAACACAAGGATCAGGCTTCTCATGCCGCTTTATAAGGCTTGTAGGAGAAACAACGTCCGGCTCTGGACGCAGATAAACGACCTACCGTTCTCCGAGACTCCATCCTGCAACGAGCTAGAAAGCCTCACGTATTTCAGATAAACGACCTAACGCCACCAGCAGAGGAGAAAGATGTTTCCTTCTGGGGTGGGTATGCCGGCCGTAACCCTCCTTCTGTTTTAGGTGGGATCCGACTAACGCGGCATACCGGAGCCTCGGGTGGAGGCTCATAGGCCCCATTCGCCTTGACGCCCGCAGGTCGGCAGTTTCACCCTCACACCCCGGCATCGTCAGCGGTTGAACCGCATATCATCCACACCCGCCGGGGGGAGGTGTCTTTTCTGCGCCGGAGCCGAGGCTCTCGCCCCCCACGTCGCCGTGGTGCGGCTCCACCTGCGTGGAGGAGTTTCCTCCAGACACCTGGATTAAACCCAGGTGCCCGGAAACCCACCCACCGGCTTACCCACCCCGTTATCGATAGGGATTGCTGGGTTATATAAAGGTAAAGAAAAATAGGTTTGGAAGAATGTGTGGCTACTTCTTGAGTAGTTTGATGAACTCTCTCATGAAAGCCGGGAGGTCTGGCCATGCCCTGCTTGTCACGAGGTTTCCGTCTACGACTACCTCCTGGTCGAGGTACACTCCGCCCGCGGATTCTATGTCCGCCTTGAGAACTCCATAGGCTGTGAGCCTTCTACCCTTGACAAGCCCATACGCGGTCAAGACTAGGGGGCCGTGGCATATGGCGGCGACGGGTTTACCTTTTTCGAAGAAATGCCTTACTATGGGCTCAAGCTCGGTATGTGTCCTTATGTACTCAGGCGCCCTCCCACCTGGGATGATCAAGCCGTCGTAATCCCCAGGTTTAACCTCTTTAAAACTCAGGTCGACCCAGATAAACCTATAGCCCGGCTTCTCGGTGTATGTTTCTATCCCGGGTTCAAAATCATGGACGACGGTGAGCAGAGGCTTCTTACTCGGAGCCGCCACGTGAACCTCGAACCCCTCCTCCTTCAGCCTCCAGTAGGGATAGAATATCTCCTGAGCCTCTACAGCGTCGCCTGCCGCTATCAGAACTTTAACCAATAAACATCACCGCGAATAAATATCGTACATTTTTTGTTAAATCTTTTACCGTTTAGGGTAAGACCTTACCTGGATTTAGTATACCGTTTGGGTCGAACAGCCGTTTGATCCCCCTCATGAGCGTTACGTGGGTCTGGCTCATATACTTCGCGGCGCTACCTATCCTAACGGCTCCTACACCGTGCTCACCTGTTATCGTCCCACCCAGTTTGACGGCCACATCGTATATCTCCTGTCTGACCCTATCATAGTCCTCCATGCTCCACCCCTCCTCCTTCATTATGTGGACGTGTATGTTTCCGTCACCAGCGTGGCCGTAGGCCGGTAGATAGGTTCCGTAACGCTCGGCTATATGCTCTACCTCGTCCATGAAAGCCCCTATGGAGGCCGGTGGAACCGTTGCGTCTAGAATATCCACCATATCCGGCTTAAGCGCCGTATAGATCTCGCTACGGATTTTAAGGATCCTATCCTGCTCCTCCCTGCTTTCGGCCAGCAACGGTTCGAGAGAGCCTAACTTCTCGCAGAGAGACAGAATCCTCTCGCACTGGGCGTAAAGCGCCTCTTCAGACGGTTCAGCTAAGACAAGTATGAGAAAGCTTTCTCCGACTTTACACGGCCACTCTAGACCCAGGTGTTGCGCAGACCTCTCTATAGGAGCCTTCTCGACATATTCCAAGGCAAGCGGTAGTATGCCTGCTTGGAGGATCCTCGGGACAGCCTTAACGGCGGTGCTCCGTTTCTCGAACGGTATTATCAAGGTCGCCGTAGCCGGGAGCCTCGGGTAAAGCCTTATCCAAGCCTTCGTTATGACGGCTAGCGTACCCTCGCTCCCGATTATGAGCTGCATCAGGTCGTAGCCTAGGTTATCCTTCATAAGCTTACCTCCGAGCCTCAGCACCTCACCAGTAGCCAAGACCACCTCTAAACCCCTCACATAGTTCCTGATAACCCCTGTCTTAACCGCCCTGGCTCCACCTGCGTTACACGCTATAAGACCACCTATCTGAGCTCCCTCATCACCCGGATGGGGTGGGAAGAAGAGCCCAGCCTTCTCTGAGGCCTTTATCAGGTCTCCTAGGGTTGCACCGGCCTCAGCTTCGGCCATGATGTTCTCCCGGTCGACCGTTATCTTGTTCATCCTCTCCAAGGATAAGACGATGCCGTCGAGGGTGGGTATGCATCCTCCTACGAGACCGGTCCCTCCTCCTCTGGGAAACACGGGTATCCTATGTTCGTTCGCATACCTTAAGACCTCTGAGACCTCCTCCACCGAGCCGGGTTTAACGACGACCACGTCTCTAGATGGGATAGGTCTTATAGGCGGAGGAGTCTCATCTAGGAGGTATCCGGCTGTGACATCTCTACCGTAGATAACCCAGTCACGCCCGACTATCTTCCTAAGCTCTTCAACAGTTTCTTCATCCATCTACCGATCCTCCCTTAATTCTCTTCAAGGCTTCGATAAGTTTTGGCACGACCTCGTATAAATCTCCTACCACCCCGTAGTCTGCGACCCTAAATATGGGGGCTGAGGGGTCTATGTTTATCGCCACTATCACGTCGGACCCCCTCATACCCGCCAAGTGCTGAGGCGAGCCTGAAATGCCGCAAGCCACATAGAGCCTAGGCTTAACCGTGTTACCGCTGAAACCCACTTGGTAATCTTTAGATATCCACCCCTCGTCTACCAGGGGTCTGCTAACCCCTAGGACACCGCCCAACAACGACGCGAGCTCCTCGAGTAGCTTCAAGTCCTCCTTACGCTTTAGCCCTCTACCTCCGGCGACGATCACATCTGCGTCGGCTAGATTCACCCTCCTAGCAGAGACCTTACCTAGAAACCTTAAACCGGTCTCCAAAGCTTCGCCGGGCCGTTTTTCCACGACCACCCCCCTCCTCGAGGTGTCTCTTTTAGGGGCTTTCATAACCCTGTATCTCACGGTGGCCATGATAGGTCTACTTCTAGTCTTGATGTGCGCTAGTATGTTGCCTGTGAAGGCCGGCCTTATCTGGATGAGTTCTCCATCCTTGTCGACTTGAAGGTCTATACAATCCGCCGTAAGCCCCGTGTTTAAAGCCGCCGCCACCCTTGGGGCTAGGCTTCTGCCGAGCGGAGTAGCGCCGACTAGAAAAACAAGCGGCTCAGTCTCCCTAACCAGCTTCACGAGCACATGCTTGTATCTGACGACGTCGAACACCTCGAGCGTCGGATGGTCGTATAGGAACACCCTATCGGCTCCGTAGTATACGAGCTCCTCAGCCTGCCTCTTAACACGGTGCCCTAGGAGTACGCTCCAAAGCTCCACCCCCAGCCTATCGGCTATCTCCCTACCCTTACCTAGGAGCTCGAACGAAACTGGATGGATAACTCCGTTCTCATGCTCGGCGTATACGAGTATTCCTCCCTTAGCCGACGTGCTCAAGGTATAAACCCCTCCTTGCGTAAAGCCTCTATAAGCCTCTCGACGGCGTCTTCACCCCTGAATATGATACCTCTCCTACCCTCCTCCGAGGGTATCGTTATCCTGGTGACCAATGTCATCGAGCCCTGAAGCCCAAACCTGCAGGTCTCGCCGTAGCCCGCTAAGCTGTCGGCGTCCCAAACCTCCACCTTAGCCCTCCTGGCTTTGAGCACGTCGCGAAGGGTTGGGATCCTAGGTGTGTTTATATCCTTAGTCACCGTTATCAACGCCGGTAGCGTAACCTCGAACAGGTATTTGTCACCCATATCCGAGACCACGAGGATCCTATCCTCCGAGACCTCCCTAACCTCGCATACATACGCCACGTGGGGGATCCCGAGGTGCTCGGCAACCTCTGGACCCACCTGACCCGTATCACCGTCTACGGTTTTCTCACCGCACACTATGAGGTCGAACGAGCCTAGCTTCCTTATGGCGGTCGCCAGGGTGTAGGAGGTGGCTAACGTATCGGCTCCGGCGAACCGTTTATCGGTTAAGAGTATAGCCCTATCGGCTCCCCTGGCTAGGGCGTCTCTCAGGCTCGACTCCGCCTGAGGAGGTCCCATGCTTATGACGGTTACTCTACCGCCTAGCTTCTCCTTAAGCCGGACGGCCGTTTCCAATGCGTTCAGGTCGAACGGGTTTGTCTCGGCGGGCGCTGAACTCCGGTCGACCCTACCCGTCTCTACGTCAAACCTCACCTTCTCGATGTCGGGAACCTGTTTGATGAGCACGACTATGTGCAGAGCTCAACCCTCCCAGTAGCATAAGGTTAAACCTTGGAGGGTTCAAAAATCTATCTCCTACGTGAAACTTAACCTTTTATGTGTAAGCGACTGTTACCTAAGGCTGGGTAGATTCAGTTGTCAGGTTTATGGACTCCAGGCTTGGACGAGTTCAGAAGCTTGCTTAAACTCGAGCTTACTCAGATGTATGAGGAGGGTTTCGATGTCGAAGAATTCTTGAAAGATCCAAGGCTTATCGACGAGATGGGGTTGAACGAGCTCGACGAGCTTTACCGTAAGCTCAAACACGTTCCTACTAGGAGAGGCTATCCCTATACCGAGCCTACAGACCTAGACGGTATAAGAGGTTTGAGAATTAGAGGACCTAGGAGGCTCGAGCTGGGCTATTCCAGAGAGATGCTTAAAGACCGTGTAGCCGGGGCTTGGCTCGGTAGATGTATCGGATGCCTCATTGGTAAACCCGTCGAAGGCTTTGACAGAGGCTTGATAGAGAGATACCTTAAGGCCGCCGGCGAGTATCCGCCAAGAGGCTATTTGCCGGCTTTGGATAAGGTGGTCGAAGGGCTACCGAGCGACTTCTCGGAGAGCAGGAGGGGGATGCTGAGGGGGAGTATAGACTGTATGCCTAGGGACGACGATATAGACTACACGATCCTTAACCTGCATGTGTTGGAGACCTACGGCTTCGATTTCACGACGGAGGATGTCGGGCTTGAATGGCTCAGCCATCTACCGTATAAAGCCACCTACACGGCTGAGAGAGCGGCGTATAGAAACTTGGTCTTAGGTCTAAAGCCTCCTGAAACAGCCGTCTACATGAACCCTTACAGGGAGTGGATAGGCGCCCAGATCAGGGCGGACCTTTGGGGCTACGTCGCACCTGGTCTTGTCGAGTACGCGGCCAGCATGGCTTATAGAGACGCTGCGTTAAGCCATGTGAAAAACGGTGTGTACGGAGAAATGTTTATAGCAGCTACGGTTTCAGCAGCCTTCGCGGTAGATGATGTCGAGGAGGCCCTGAAAATAGGTTTAACGGAGATCCCGAGCTCCTCGAGGCTCGCCGAGGTCGTGGAGAACACTATGAAATGGTCTAAAGCCGACGGATACTGGGGTGAGACGTGGGAAAGGGTTATGGAAGTCTACGGCAGGTACCATAGGGTTCACGTGTTAAACAACGCTGCCATGGTTGTCTTATCGCTTATGCATGGGGGAGGGGACTTCGTGAAATCGGTCGGCATATCCGTCATGTGCGGCCTAGACACCGACTGCAACTGCGCGACGGTCGGATCGATACTAGGGGCTTTAAAGGGGTTGAAGAGCATACCCGATAGGCTTGTTAAGCCTCTGAACGATAGGGTTCGAAGCATGGTCGCTGGCTTCGACGGTTCAAGCATAACCGAGCTAGCCCGCAGGACCTTAAAATTGGCCATTAAAAAGTTGAGTACATAAAAGATTCCTTGAAAGTCTAAATGAGCTCTAGGGTCTTCTGGATGGCTGAAAACCACCTGAGATAGGAGTTTAAAGCCGCCCTGAAAGCGGTTAAATCTTTGGCTTTAAACGTTAAAACCAGCTTATCTCCAACCCCATCTATGGTCACCGTTACCCTCTTAGACGGTAGGCTCAGCGTTTCAGGTTTCAAAGCCTTAAGAATAGGCTCCAATAGACCAGGTTTAACCTCTAGCTTGACCGAGCATTCGACCCTAAGAGACCGCTTACTGGGCTCTATCAACCTCTGATCCTCGCAGCCACCCTACCCATCTCGGTGGTAGGCTGGTAGGCTCCTCCGGCGAACTTATAGCCGCACTTGAAGCACTTCCATACTCCTACGCTCACTCGCTTAACCCTACGCATGCCGCACTTAGGGCAGACGTAGACGCTTTTAGCAGCCCGCATAACCCGGGCATACCGTTTCCTAAGAGGAGCCCCGTATTTCGCCTTGAGACTACCTACCCCCGCGTTCTTAGGACCCGGCATCCAGGCCACTCTCCCTCCTGACGATTTCTATGAGCTTGGGAGCGGTTTTACACGCTATGGAAACCACCTCGAATACCTCGTCGACGGATAAGCTTCCGTCGAGCTTCTGAATGGCGCATATCCTCCCCAGCTCGTCGACGGATATACACACTCTATTATCTAAACTTAACTCCTCCTCGAGGTTGGGGTCGACTATGAACGGACCGTCGTCCGGCTTAGCGAGGGTTATGGTCACAGGTGTATGCAACACGGGTAGCGGTACGTATTCCTCCTCGTATCTAAGCTCTCCTTCGTCTATGCTGAACTTCCTTATCCTGGTGTTCAGCAGGGCGAGTATCGAAGCCAACGCTGAGGCGTCTATGAAGTTTCCATCGTGGTCTAAGACGTATATGTCTAGGAAGATCACGAAGACCCGTCTACCAGGCTCTATACATAGGCTCTTCAAATCTATAGTCTTGGTCTCCCTTAGGGTTCTGTCGATAATCCTAGCGAGCTCTATAGCCGTCTCGTCAGGCGGCCCCGGCTCGAAGGCAGGCGAGGCAAGGGGGACGAGCTCCGCGTTAACCGCTAGGACACCCTGGTCTGGAACGTCTGAGAACGGCTCACCTATCCCGACCTTAACCCCGGCTAAGACCTTCGTGGAGCCTATCGAAACCTGAGCCGAGCCATTAGCCCTGCTTATCAAGCCGCATTTAACGTCTATCGGCCTGTAGTCTAATAGACCTCTATCGTCTATCCTAGACCCCTCTTTAAGCATACTTATTATCCTGCTCCTCACAAGTTGGGATACCACCCTAAACGTCTTCATTCTCCTCACCTTTAATGGATAGATACCTGCTCCTAAGAGTCTCCCTCTGGATCCTATTTATCTCCATACACCCCTTCACCGCCAAGTCGAAGGCTTGCTTAAACTCCTCCTCTGTGAGGACTCCGTTAAGCTGTAAGAGCACGACCTTGTTGAAACTGGGCATTATAGCAACAGGCATATCGGCCTCAGCCGCCTCATCCTCCTCATCGTTAAGGTCCAGTATTATATGGCCGTTATACTTACCTACAGCCACGGCCGATATGAGGTCTCTGATGGGGATACCCGCATTAGCCAAGGCGAGTGAGCACGCGTTTATGCTCGCACACCTAGTCCCGCCGTCTGCCTCCAGGACCTCGATGAAGACGTCGATGGATGTCCTCGGGAACCTTTCTAGAAATATCGTCTGAGATAACGCATCCTTTATGACCTTAGACAACTCGACCTCTCTACGCGACGGGTTAGGGCTCTTCCGCTCCCTAGTCGAGAACGGAGCCATATGATACCTACACCTGACCACAGCGGCTTCCGGAGAAGCTTTATGCCTGGGATGAAGCTCCCTAGGACCGTATACGGCTACTATGACCTTCGTGTTCCCCTGCTCCACATATGCGGAGCCGTCTGCCCTATCCAAAACGCCCACAGCCATCTTTATCGGCCTGAGCTGGTCTGGAAGCCTACCGTCAGGTCTCACAAACTCGCTAGACATCTAAACCCCGACTCCTCCTTAAAAACTTCATAATCCTATCTGTTAAACCTGTTGTATGAGCCTCCCGCTCGATCTTCTCTATAGCCTGAGCGACCAGCTCCTCGTCTTCGACGGTCTCACCTACTATGTGGATCAAACCGTTTTTACCTATGGTTATCTGGCACCTACCCTCCTTCTTAAGGAGGTTTATCATAGAGCCCTTCCTACCTATGAGTCTAGGGATCTTCGAAGGCGTCAGCTCGACGATCATCCCCCTGGTTATCTTACCGAGGCCGTGCCCTTGAACAGTCAGAACGGGGTTTCTAGTCCTATCGAACTCGACTATCTGGGCTATTATCATATCACCTGGGGCTAAGGCGTCTCTGAGGGAGTTTCTAAGCGGGTTAAACCTACCCTTAAAGTAATCCGAAGCGTTCAAGATAGCCGTATACGGCGACCTTATGTCGACCGTCCAGCTGAAGGTTCCCACGTCTATTACCTTACCTATGACGAGGTCTCCTACCTTAGGCTCATAAACCCCGTGTAAGGCTATCACAGATACGACCTTCTTATCTATGGATAAGAGCCCTATCTTGGACGAGTAGAACCTCTTACCCTGTCTGAAGACGTTCAAACCAGGCTGGTAATCGCCCTCTACGAGAAATTCTCCCGGTAAAACTATCCTACGCTCGTTCATCTACCCAATCCTCCTACTTAAGTATCTTGGCTTGAGCGGAGCCCTTCGTAAACCTGCTGAGTTTATCCAGAAACTCCGCCTGAACCCCGGCGGGCATATCTATCAGAGCCGCCCAGGAGCCGTCGCTAAGCCACTCCTCCCTCTCAAGATAACCGTAGCTTCTGATGAAGCCATACATCTTAGGCGCATATTGAGGCGGCACCTTAATAGCCAGCTTAACCCTCTCGACCCGGAGCGGAAGTATAGGCCTTAAGGCCTCTATAACCTTAACCGCCTGGGCATCCGCGTCTTTAAACGGGTCTATCGAAACTTTGGCCTGTTGCATAGCCTGCTCGACCCTGATAGCCGGTATCGGAAGCCCGGTTCTAGGGTCTATACAGTTTTTAGTTATGAACGCTATTATCTGCCTCCTCTTCTCTTCGATAAGTCTTCTCCTTTGCTCGGCGGTTATCTGAAGCTCACCCTGTCTGAGGATCGTATCCGCGATCTTCCTGATATCCGTCGTCCCGAAGCATTTCCTAAGCTTCTCCGAGGAGGCCCTCAGCCCCTTCCGAGCATCGGTGTAAACCTCGTAATCGACTAGAACGCTCTCGACATCCTTTAGTTTGCCAAGCCTATAGTTTAACGCCGGGTCAGGCTTGACCAGTATCTCGAACTTCTCACCAGATATATGTATCCTAGCTAAAACATAGCGTTCAGGCATAGCCCTTCCCCATACTACACGTTTTCAAGGTATTTAGCAACCTCCTCATCGGGTAAAACCCTGAAACGCTTAGTCTCCACAGGTATGACGGCTACTTTAAACCGTTTACCCCCGTCTTTGCCACCGCTAGCCCTGACTATAGCCCTGAGGGCGGTTACTATGGCCTCCTCGACCGTCAGCTCGGGCTTATAGTTTTCCTCGAAGAACTCTATAGCCGCCTCGCTTCCCATACCCAAGGCCGCCGCCTTGTAGCTCCAATAGTCCCCTCCAGGTAGTGTGGCGAATAGCCTGGCACCGTATCGGTCTACCCCTCCGAAAAGCATGGCTACGCCGAAAGGCCTGACACCTGCGTGCTGAGTGTATATCTGTTTGATATCGGCTATACGCTTGGCTAAGATCTCTATGTCTATCGGCTCGTCGTACATGAGCCTATTACTCTGGGCGTATATCCTAGCCTGGTCCACCAGAACCCTAGCGTCAGGTCCGAAGCCGGCTATAGCCACCCCGACGTGGTCGTCTATCTGGAATATCTTCCACGTGAAGTTATCGTCCAGAAGCCTAGAGGGAGGCCTCTCCTCCGCGGCTAGAACCGTGCAGCTTTTACAGGCTAGACCTACGATCGAAGCTCCTCTTTTAACAGCCTCTACAGCATACTCTACCTGGTAGAGCCTACCCTCAGGTGAGAATATCGTGATAACCCTATCATACGCACCTGGTGCTGTAAACATACCTACACACTCCTTATCTTATAAACTTCTAGATAAACCAAGCCTTAAGCATTTCACATATCTCGGCTGAAGCCCGTAGACTTCACCTTAAGGGGGAGGGGTATACTCTTAAAAAGTTTATGATTCTCAACCCTCAGTTTTAAGAAATTTACTCCTAAGTCTCTTCAGGGTTCCTGAGACACCTAAGACCTGTATGATAACCCTCTTTCCATCGACCTCTCTCAAGAGGCTTAAGGCCGCTCTTAGATACGGCAGAGAGCGGTGGTTCACAGATATTATGGCCACTCCTCGGTTCTCGTTAAACTCTATAAGCCTCAAACCGGCTTTGCTGAGACCATACTCCCCGTAGAGGCGGAGGTAAACGTCGACCACGCTGGACCATAGAGCCGTTTTTAAAACTTTGCCTCCTATAAGCCTCAGGGCGAGGTATCTCCGCTTAAACTCCCTCTTAGGCAAGGGCGGCTACACCTCTAGTATCCTCACACCTTCTGGAAGACCGATCCTTCTGGACTCGCAGACCTCCAATAGTTTAGCCGGTTTTTCAGAGACCCATCCGTAGCATTCATGGGGGTTAACGTCGACGAGGGCTAGGTGCTGAAGTAGCTCCAGAGGAGCGGTGAGTTCATGCGGCTCCGAGGCCCAGCTTGAGACGACTACAGGTATATCCAGCTTCCTAAGTAGTCTCACGCTACGTCTAAGATGTCTGAGTAGACGCGCCATCTCGACCCCTTCGATATGCATGAGCGGCTTAAGGTTAAGCTCGAAGAACTTCCCTGAGAGCGATAAAACTCTGGCATCGGATAGATTCATCGCGAACGGTCTATCCTGAAAAACCAGGTCTACCCGGGTTCTCAAGGCTCTTCTAAATTCCCGTCTAGAGCTGCAGGAGGCGGCTATGACTGTGTACCTCCTCCTAAGCCTAGCTAGGAGGCTGGGCTGAGCCTCTTCGGGTTTAAGGTCTATCCTCCAAACTACTTGGAGACCGTTGGGGGATATGACTTCTGGAGGAGATGCTCTGACGTCTTGAACGGTTAGAGCCACCGTGGAGAATCCCAGCTCTTCAGCGATCTCTAACATATGCTTAACCCTACAGGCATCGTAGACTATGTGAAGGTCGTAGAATCTTCTTCTGAAGAGCTATCCCCCCTCAGGCTCTAAGAGGCTTGGAAGCTTTTTGAAGACATGGGGCTTAAGCTTTAGCCTGACGCAGATGGGGTCGCTGTAGCCGGCTCTTAAACGTCCAAGATACGCCTCCTGCTTGTCGAACCTGAGATAGAGGATCTTATGCCGCCCTATATGTCTATCTAGGTTCCTTCTAAGAGATACCTTATCCTCCCAGCTCATACGCTCTAGAAGGCTTAGGAGAAACTCCTCGCTAGCGTTTTCGACGTTAACCCTGTAGATTATTATCGGGTTTCCATAATGTCCCTCAAGCTTCTCCCTGATGTATACGACGTTTCCCTTAAACCTCTCAGGCAGGATATTCTCGATAGCCGCCTTAACCCTATCAGGGTCTTCGGTAGCGTGAGCATAAGCCTCTATCTCCACGAGGTCCCTAGGACTTCTAGGCATGGGCTATCAAAAGCTAACCGGTCGACGAAGCCATATAGGTTTTTCCCTAACCCTTAAACGTGTTCAAACCCGGCTACGGCACGCCACTTATTTCTCCAGCTTCTCCAACCGGTTTTCACATATTTCTCCCTGGCAGGGTCTTCGCTAACCCAATCCAAGAGGCTTCGAAACCGTCTCTTAGGGTTCTCCTCATCCAGGATTAACCCGAGTTTTCTGAGAGATTTCAGAAACGTCTGCTCGGCTAGTCTCTGCGTCTCCCCGGTTATCTTGGTCGGTTTAACATTATAGCCCTTCTCAGAGAGCCGTTTCCTAGCCTTGGATAAGACGTATCCCGTGCATATCCTGACCTCTTCCTCGTGGTTTACGCCAAGGCTTCTCATAGCGTCTTCGACTATTTTAGCGGCTTCGTCTAGGTACTTCTTCCTTCTGAAGAGTTCCCCCTGGAAAAATTCGACGGGGATCTCTCCGACGTAGTGTTCCCCGGTCTCCACCCGCCTAGCCACTATTACACATCCGCCTACTAAGTCTCCCCAGCCGGCGTCGTCGACCTCGACAGTCATAGAAGCGTTCTCCCTAAACCGTGACCTCTTCGCCTATCTTGAGAACCCTAACCTTGTACCCCTTCGCCTCCGCCCTTCTCCTGAACTCTTCAGGATCCGCCTTTATCTGGGGGAAAGTGTCGTAGTGCATGGGTATAGCGAGTTTAGGCCTTATGATGTCTAACGCCTTCAAGGCCTCGTCTATGTTCATCGTATAGGTTCCGCCTATAGGTATGAGCAATACGTCTATGTCGGCTAGGGGTTTGACCCCGTTCAGATAGCAATCCCCAAGATGTGCTATCCTCTTACCCTCGAAGCCTATGATATAACCGGTCGGATATTTGCTCTGATGATGGCTTGCGGGTATCATCTCGACCTCGACGCCGTCTATCTCCCTCTTATCGCCTACACGCATAACTATGGCCCCTGGGTAATCGCAAACAGGTGGGACGACGACTTTAGCCCCCGGGTAACGGTCTATGAAGGCCTTATCGAAGTGGTCGAAGTGCTCATGGGTCACGAGAATTATATCAGGCTTTCCCTCATACCTAGGGGCTAAGCTGTTACCTGTGAAGTACGGGTCTATCAGTATGGTTTTGCCGTTCGATATTTCGAAGCATGCGTGGCTCAGATACTTAATCTTCACCACGGTCACCCGATTTCAGATATACGGGGCGGCGGAAGATATATCTTTACCTCCACCATCGGATAGTAAGGTTAAAATATAGGCGATGCTCCCTTGAAATATGAGCCTTTTCTCCTGAATAGGGTAGTTAACTGTCGGGGGAACTAAATTTGCACGAGAATTTTCGAGTGTTGAAGACAGGCACTACGACCATCGGGTTAGTGTGTAAAGACGGTGTGGTCCTAGCCTCTGATACGAGGGTCACGATGGGTTTCATGGTGGCCCATAAGAGGGGGCGTAAGATATACCGTATAGACGACCATCTAGCGATTACCATAGCCGGAACCGTAGCCGAGGGCCAGAACGTGGTAGACCTTCTTAGGATTTACGCTAAGCTATACAAGATGGAGCACGGTAGACCTATACCTGTAAACTCGGCGGCTAAGATAGCCTCCCGCATACTGTATAGCAATAGACTGATCCCCTTAGCCGTTCAAGCCATAGTGGGTGGTGTCGACGATGACGGTCCTCACCTCTATGCTTTAGACCCCTTCGGAGGGATTACAGAGGAGAAGTGCTTCTCGACAGGCTCAGGCTCACCGATAGCCATAGGCGAGCTTGAGACGAGCTTCAAAGACGGTATAAGCGTCGAAGAGGCTATTCCCATAGCCGTCAGAGCCTTACGCGCCGCCATGCGTAGAGACATCGCGAGCGGAGATAGCTTCGACGTGGTTGTTGTAGATTCCAAAGGTTATAGAGAGTTGTCTGAAGATGAGAAGGCGAAGTTCGTGTCTCATGCCTAAAGCGTCGTCCCCGTCTCCGAACAGCTTGGGTTGGTGTTAAGAAGTGAGGAGACAGTTCCACGACCCTCTAACCAAGATAAGAGAGATAATCCTAGCCAAGATACCGAAGGAGGTCGGGGTTACTAGGATAAACTTCGAAGGCTCTAGATTAGCCATCTACGTGAAGAGACCTGAAATCCTGCTTACCGAGAAAAGCTACATAATCTCCGATATCGTCGAAACGATGAGGCGGAGGATAGTCGTAAGGTCGGATCCCTCCGTCAGGGTTCCCGAGGAGCAGGTTAAGTCGGTCGTCAGTCAAGTAGTCCCCAAGGAGGCGGGTGTCGAGAACATAATATTCAACAACGTTCTAGGCGAGGTCGTTATAGAGGCTAGGAAAACCGGCTTAGCCATAGGTAAAGACGGCTCTGTCCTCCAGGAGGTTCTCAGAAGAACCAGATGGATACCTAGGGTCGTCAGGGTGCCTGCTATCCCTTCGAAGATAATAGCCAACGTCAGACACGTTCTCTACAGCGAGCCTAAGGAGCGGGAGAGGATCCTAAGGGCGGAGGGGGAGAGGATATTCAGACCTATAACTTTCTCATCCGACGAGGTTCTTCTTATCCCCCTCGGAGGGTTTAGGGAAGTCGGTAGGTCTGCGCTTCTCATAAAGACGAAGGAGAGCTCTATACTCGTCGACTGCGGTATAAACCCAGGTGCCTCTAGGCCGAGTCAGATGTTCCCGTATCTGGACTTCGAGGGCTTGGACTTAGATACGCTCGACGCGGTCGTGGTAACCCACAGCCACCTAGACCACTGCGGAGCGGTGCCGTTGCTTTACAAATACGGGTATAAGGGGCTTGTGTACTGCTCAGAGCCTACCCTTAGCCTCATGACCCTAACCCAGCTGGACTATCTGGACGTCGCCGCTAGGGGAGGCATGATACCCCCATATACGCAGAGGGATGTCCGAGAGATGATACTGCATACCGTGACGCTTAGATATGGATATGTCGTCGATATAGCCCCTGAGGTCAAGCTTACGCTTTGGAACGCAGGTCACATACTAGGCTCCTCGATAGTTCACATACACATAGGCGAGGGACACCATAACATAGTGATAACCGGAGACTTCAAGAACGGTAGAACTATGCTTCTAGATCCTTCGGTCACAGTCTTCCCGAGGGTCGAGACCCTCGTCATAGAGTCCACATACGGCGGTGAGAAGGATACGATGCCGCCTAGACCCGAAGTCGAGGCTATGTTCATCTCGACGATAAACAAGACTGTGGAGCGTGGGGGGAAGGTTCTCATACCCACGCCGGCTGTAGGGAGAGGACAGGAGATAATGATGGTCATAGACTCGTATATGAGACGGGGCTTGCTCAAAGAGGTCCCCGTATACCTGGATGGGATGCTCAACGAAGCCACCGCGATACACACGGCTTATCCAGAGTATCTGTCTAGGGAGCTTAGGGATAAGATTCTACGCGAAGACATCAATGTCTTCCAATCCGAGTACTTCACACCTGTTACAAGCCAAGACCAGAGGGAGGAGATAGCCGAAGACGGCCCGGCCATAGTGCTCGCGACGTCGGGTATGATGGAGGGCGGCCCTGTTCTAGAGTACTTCAAGCTGATGGCCGGAGACCCCAAGAATACTCTCATATTCGTCAGCTATCAGATCGAGGGTACTCTCGGACGTAGGATAAAGAACGGTTTGAAAGAGGTGCCCTTACCTACCAGAGACGGTAGGATAAGCATCACAGAGGTTAAGATGGAGGTGGCCTCTATCGAAGGCTTCAGTGGGCACTCAGACAGAAGACAGCTCCTCTCCTATGTGAGGAGGATCACTCCGAGGCCTAAGATGGTCGTCGTCTGTCACGGGGAGGCTCAGAAGACCATACAATTATCCTCGGCTATATCGCGTATATACCGCATCTCGTCTACCGCCCCCCAAAACCTGGAGAGCGTTAGGGTTAGGTAGAGTCGGGGGAGTTAAAGATATTAGAGGCCTGACGTTACATAGGCTCGGGGATGATGAGCGACACTGTCTAAGGACATCTTAGGATGGATGATCTGAGCGAGCAGACTCTGAACCCATTTTTGGAAGCTCTTTTTTCACCGAACATAAGGGAGGAGAAAAGTTAACTACCGAAACCTTCAAATTTCTATTTTTTGGGGCTGTGATGAATTCAGCCTTGGCGGAGCGGTGAAGACGGATCGACCGTCTGAGCCCCTTTTTACGTGTTTAGCTGGATGGTAGCGAAATATATTTATGCGGTGTTCTCTTTTAGAGAATGGGTAGGTGGAAGGGTAGGTAACGGTGGTTAAGACTCCGATATGTCTGTTCGACCTTAAAACGGGTATATTATGTTCAAGTTGTGAAGAAAAGCTTAGGATGGGTATTATCTCAGAACTCGATATAGAGGTTGCTAAGGCTCTTTTAAAGCTTGAGGAGACGAAGTATCGTCAGCTTCTCCAAGACGTAAGGTTTCACAAAGCCTACATGGTCGACGACGTGTTAGCTATCCTCGTCGACCAGAAGGACGTGGTCAAGCTCGTGTCTAAGGGCGGTAGGCTTCTCAAGGAGCTCGGAGATATGTTCGGTAAGAAGGTTAGGGTTTTAAGCTATAGATGCGACTTGAAGGAGTTTCTCGAGGAGCTTCTAGCGCCTGCTAGTATATTGGCGTTGAATAGGGTCTGGTTGCCGGACGGTAGTACCGAGGTTAAGGTGGTCATATCCTACGCGGGTAGGAGGCCTCCGATAAACTTCGAAACTGCTAAGAGCCTCTCCATGACTATACGAGGGGTTCCACTGAGGATAGAGGTCGATAAGAGTAGAAGGGTTTTCCGGCTGTCTAGGTCTAAGAAGCTCCTTAAGGGCCGGGAATCGAGTCGAAAGTAGAATTCCTCCGTAAGACGGAAATACGGCTTCAGAAAGCCGTTTTCAAGGGTTTAGGGGCTTTTTAGGCGTTTAAACAACCGACGACCAGGTAAACGTTTATATTCCTCGTTTAGATTTTCTGAAGTTTGGGTGATGAACTTATGGCGGCTATGGAAGCTATACCTGTGGTTACCGAAAGCGGTCAACCTATCCTGATACTGAAGGAGGGGACTTCTAGGACTAGGGGTAGAGATGCTTTAAGAGCCAACATAATGGCTGCGAGGATAATCGCCGAGATGATCAGGACTTCGCTTGGTCCTAGGGGTATGGATAAGATGCTCGTCGACAGCTTGGGCGACGTGACTATTACGAACGACGGTGCCACGATACTTAAGGAGATGGACGTGCAACATCCGGCTGCTAAGATGATGGTCGAGATAGCCAAGGCCACCGACAACGAGGTCGGCGATGGAACGACCTCCGTGGTGGTCTTAGCCGGTGAGCTCCTAGCTAGGGCTCAGGACCTTCTGGACTTGAACATCCATCCATCGGTCATAGTGGAGGGCTATGAGGCTGCGGCCAGTAAGGCTCTGGAGATACTAAGAGAGATCGCTGTCAAGGTGAGCCCCGACGATAAGGAGATGCTTAAGAAGATAGCTAAGACCTCTATGAGCACTAAGTCTGTTGCCGAGAGTAAGGAGTTCCTAGCAGACCTCGTCGTCGACGCGGTTCTACAAGTCGCCGAGAAGACCGAGGAGGGCTATAGGGTCGACTTGGACGATATTAAGGTGGAGAAGAAGGCTGGTGAGGATATAACCGCTACGAAGCTTATCCAGGGTATAGCCTTGGATAAGGAGGTAGTGCATCCAGGTATGCCTAAGACGGTTAAGGAGGCTAAGATCGCGTTGCTTAACTGCCCGCTTGAGATCGAGAAGACCGAGATCGACGCTAAGATACGCATCGAAACGCCTGAGCAGATAAGGGCCTTCCTAGAAGAGGAGACTAGGATGCTTAGAGAGATGGTCGATAAAATCGTTAACACAGGCGCTAACGTCGTGATATGTCAGAAGGGTATCGACGACATGGCTCAGCATTTCTTAGCCAAGCGGGGTGTGCTAGCCGTCAGGAGGGTTAAAGAGTCCGACATGAGAAAGCTCGCTAAGGCAACCGGGGCTAGGATAGTCACCAACATAGACGACCTGAGGTCTGAGGACTTAGGC
>Ga0180302_10000282_pt1 | contig 21250 bp, 19 predicted proteins | sample GuaBasSediGuay17_FD_121794 | JGI IMG/M metagenome (GOLD analysis project Ga0180302, IMG submission 121794) | Subseafloor sediment microbial communities from Guaymas Basin, Gulf of California, Mexico - Guay17, Core 4571-4, 12-15 cm | ecosystem: Environmental > Aquatic > Marine > Hydrothermal... | reverse complement strand
GTTATGTATAAACCAAGACTTATTACCAACTTTCCTATTTTCAGGTCTGTTATAATTTTTTACTTTATTTCCTTGAGAGTCATAAACAACCCAAGACTTCGTAAATTTAATCCATTCAGTTCCGCTAAGCTCATTTAATCTATTCTTGATCCTCTTGGAGTTCACCTCTCCCACCTCCTATCCCCCTCCTCATGCTCATCAAGTAAAGCATTTATTACTTCATCAAAAATTATTCTTAAATCCCCTCTAATGTTTAATATTTAGGGGATTAAGATTTGTTGAAAACGGAGAGAGGCCTAAAACATGGATAAAGATATTTAAATGAAATTTGTTCTAAAGTTTTTGAAGCAATGTCAAGCGAGCTTGTGAAATGTCCTAGATGCGGCGCGATGGTTCCAAACCGCAAATTCTGTATAAACTGTGGAGCATCCTTGAAGGTTGAGAAGGCTGAGGTTGAAGCCGAGAAGAGAGAAGAAACCGCTGGAGAAGCGGTTGAGGAGAAAGTCGTCCAAGAGGTGAAGAAGGAAGAGAAAGAGGGAAAGGAGGCTCCAAGGCTGGAAGAGCTGATCGCGTCGACTAAGCCGAAGAATTATCGCCTAGGGCTTGGGAGGCCTGGAGTCGAGAGCCTCGCGCCCAGAAGGAGGATGATTAAGAAGCCCGAGAACTTTGAGAAGGTCTTCAGCCAGATTTCCACGACGATTAAATGGCGTGTCAGGCTACTGGAGACCGCCGGGGAGAGCGGCCTATCCGAGGCGATGCTAGACCTCTACAGGGAATATAGCAAGCGCGAGGCGATCTTGGGAAGTGTGGTTAAGCCGTTCCTGAACTCGATTAAGCGGAGGATCGCGGAGATAAGCAAGAAGAAGGCTGAACTCAAGGAGCAGTTGGCGAAAGGAGAGATATCGTTCTACGAGTATATTAGCAGGAAGATTGAGCTTGACAGGTCTCTAGAAGCGTCGGAGGACATGCTTAGGCAGAAACCACTATTCTCCCATGACGAGGCTAAAAAGCTCTTAGAAGTATTGAATTCTGAAAAGGTTAAGGCGCTCAACCTGCCGGATGACGTGAAGAAGGATGTTGAGAGGATTCGGGGGCTATTCGAGGATATACTGTCTCAGAAGCGGTATTTAGAGAGGGAGCTTGAGAAGCTTGAGTTGCGCTTCAAGGTTGGCGAGATAACCGAGGAGGAGTATAAGGAGATTAAGGAGAGGCTTTCGGCAGAACTTTCGGCCTAATCTCCACCGACACCCCTTTCTCAACCTTCCTCGCAACTATTATGAAGACTACTATTATCGCGACTACTACTCCAGCTATCACGAGCAAAATTTCAGGAGATATGGACATTCCCAAGAGGGATATTGTTGGAACCGTTATCGCAAGTTTTCCCGGAACGTTCACCTTACCTTCCTTCTTCCAGCCGGCTACCTGCACCACATAGGCATATGTCCCCGGAACTATATCCTTGAAGACGATCTTCCCCTGCCCATCGGTTTCCCCGCCATACCTGAGGTTATACAGCCTAATAGATACCTCCGCTCCCTTAACCGGCTTGCCGAGTAAGTCGCTTACATATACTATTAGGTCGCCTGTGATGATCTTAAGCACTTTCTCGCTCGAATTAGAGATCTCTATAGCCCGCATTAATAACGGTGACGATCGATAGAACACCGTTACTGAATAGTTTCCAGTTGGAACCTGCTCGAAGACCACCCTTCCGTCGCCGGAGGACTTCGTTACGTTCGCGAGCCGTATCATTATCGGCTTTAATATGCTCCCATTACTCCACCTCGCCTCAATGATTACTTTGTGGAGGGGGACGACGGCCTTGAGCGGGGTTGGCCGCGGTATAGAGATGTTGGTGAAGGTCGCGTTGAATGTTTCCCCGGTAAAGCTGGAATTGTATAAGATTATTATCGTGTAGTTTCCTCTCAGCAAGCCTTTAAAGATGGCCGTATGATTTCCTGAAACGCTCCAAGTCTCATTACCTTTCACCAGAGTTATGTTTGCCCGTATTGGCTCTCCCGCGGTATTCACCACCTTTACCGTAAGCGTGGAGAGGATGCTTTCAGGAGTTATTTTAACGTCTTTGTTCAAGGCTATTGTTTGGTTTACGACCACCATCCCCCTCCAAATCACGGTCACATTATGCATTCCGGAGTGGAAAGGCCCTGCGATAACCTTCGTCTCGTTCATAAAGGTGAGGCTGTCAACTGCTAGTTCGATCTTCTCTTCCGGCTTGAGCCCTTCAACCTCAATCTAGTATAACGGCACCACGTACTCGAGTTCTTTAGGCGGTGTCGTGGCGTTCAGGGTTCCCTCATAAACCTTCTTTTTGACGCCGAGTACGTCCCAAGCGTATATTTCCACGGAGTATTTTCCTGGGATTAGGCCGTAGATGGTCTCCGTGCTGTTTGCCGCATAAGCCGCATAACGGCCTTTGAGGAGTATGCTCGCGTTTACCAACCTACCTCTTGGATCATAAACCTCCACTCTAACATCTCTTATCTTCGTCTTCATGCTGAAGTTGGTCTCGGGAATGGTTTTTCCAGGCTTTTTGCAGACGCATATATCGCACTCCCCTATTTCGACGTCTTGGTAGTATGCTTTCACGTGGAATTTTCCCTCCGGCATCGAGGGGAACACCGCGGTTCCGTTGACGGCTACCGACGAAACCTTGTTTATCTTTAAGATGACTGGCGCGTTCGTCGGCTTTCCATCATAGTCCAAGATCTTTATCGAAACGTCGTATAATGGGATCTTGAACTTCTGGGTTAATGATGCTCGGCCAAGCCCCTCAGGTAAAAACTTGCCGACATAGAACGATCTTTCCACTCCGTCGTACAGCGAGACCTGTCTCACATAGAGCACGAACTCGTCCTTCGTTGAAGGCAGGTTCCCATAATAGTCTCTGAGCCTCTTCACCTCAGCCGTTCCATTAACTATCGGATAAAGCCACTCTTCTCCGGTGAACCTCGACTGGATGACTAGAATTCCCTCCGGTAATGGCGTCCCACTCCAGCTAACTATCGTCAAGTTCATCGTCCTGTAGGGCTCTAAGTAGAAGACATCTTTAGAAGGAATTTTATGCAGGGCGTAGTTTCCTATACCTTTCTCGTCGTGGACCCAGAGGATCAGGCTAAACTTATGCACCCCGCTTGGGGCATAGGGCTTAAACGGTACTACGATGGATGGCGCTACATGCTCGCCAGGCTTTACTTCAATAGGTTCCTCGAAGTTTACCCTCTCCTCGCCCCAGTCGAAGACGAATACTATGGAGTATAGCTGGAAGGTTTTTGAGCCAATATTTTCGACGGTTACCGTCGCGTTGGCAACCTCCCCCGGGTAAAGTTTCGGAATGTTCCAATGGACGTGCACTTTTGCGTCAAATCCTTGGGCGTTTGCAAAGCTAACCGATGAAAGTAGAGAACATGCTAAAAGTAGCATTGAAACAATAAGTGAAGCTTGACGGCGCATCGCTACGCCTCCTCGAATCTCTTCCAGCCATCCAAAGTCTTCCAATTCCATTCCATATCCAGCGGCAGGTTTTGGCCGTAGAACAAACATCCTTCCCAGACCGAGGCTAACGGATTCGGCGCAAGCTCGACATCTATGTTCAAGCCCCTCTTGCGGAGGAGGTGTCTGACTTTTTGATCGGCTGTCACCGCGACCTTCTTCAAGCCTCTGGGAACCCTCCAGGCCATGTTTCCCCCGGACAGTATTATCACGCCTTCTTTGAACATCCTTTCCTGCGTCCTCGGATTGCATCTTTCGAGGGATTCCGCTATCGCCTCGTCCAGCGGCATGGTTCCACGGAAGACTGCGTCCCCTATGCTGGTCTCCCGCGGCTTCAGGAATCCTCTCTTGTAGTAGCTGTGGAAGATCTCGTGTTCTGGGTTGAAGACGAACTCGCCTATCAGGAACCTTTCCCAACTGCGTTTTCCTAGGTCGATTTCTCCTCCGAGGGCTGGCTCAAACAACGTCGCCTTCGCCCTCGCCTTCTCCGGGTTTCTCTTAGCCCACTCTATCGCTCGATCCAGGTCTAATGGGATCGCACCGAGGGCTTCCTTCGCACGTCTAACCATTTCGTCATCTAAGGCGATGTCGCCGTATCCCGCGTCTTTCAGGATTTCCCTGGTTAGGGCGTTGGCGTTTACGCCTCCCCTGTTCAGCGGGACGATTGCGCTTCTAATGATTCTCTCAACGATCGGGACTATCTGCGTGTTGCCGTGGCCTGATTCGACGACTAGACATACGAGCCTGGCTGAGGCCATGGCGGTTGCGAGAGGCTGTTGAAGCACCGTAACCGCCTTCACCAAACCCATTTCCGCGAATTTCCTAAATATTTCGAAGAACCCTTCATACATGTGGCGGGATGCTATTGCGGCCAGCGAGAAGGATACGTAGAATCCCTGGAAATCGCTCTCAATCGTCGGACGGCTTCTAACGGTTGTCAAGATGTGTTCCGTGATCTTTTCAAGAATTCTCCAAGCAAGTTCATTATCTCTCTCAACTACTCCATGCCTCAGAGGGTAGTGTAAGCCCTCGTGAGGCACGTTGCATGTGGGAAGGTAGCTGACGATAGCATCCCCGACCACTATGTCCTCCACCTTCCTGAGTAGATCTCCCTTCATTTCATCCGGGATCACTAGGCCAACCGTCTCAATTATCTTTGGCTCACCATCTTCTTCCATGCCATATTTAACATAGCCTGTCCCGTAATCTATTGCCAAACAGTACTTGCGCCTTTGCTCCTCCTCTTCCTCGCTAATTACGGCAGTCATGCTATTCATGTCACCGATGTTTATGACTTTCCAAAATTAAAAGTTTTTAGAAGGAAAACTTTTAGATCTCCTAGAGAGCCTTGCGGATACTCGTCACCGGAGGCCGAGGGTTTATCGGGAAAAACCTGATCGAGCATCTCTCCAAGAAAAATTTCAAGATAGTTTCCTATGATTTGAAGCCCCCTATTGAAAGCGTGTCAAATAGAGTTGAACAGGTTGTCGGAAATATTTTGGACAGGGAGAGGTTGCTTAAGGCCTTGGAAGGCTGCGACGCCGTAGTTCATCTGGCGGCTTGCTCCAGCGTTCCGGCCTGTTCGAGGGATGTTATAAATTGTTTTGAGACAAATGTTACTGGGACTGCGATAGTTGCTGACTGTGCATCGGAGAGCGGCGTGAAATTGTTTATTTACGCCTCTTCGGCCTCTGTTTACGGCTCGACCGACAAGCCGGTGAAGATGAGAGAAGATCATCCCTACAATCCGCTGAGCTTCTACGCCTTGTCGAAGGTCTCCTCGGAGGAGTTCCTCAAGCTCTTCAGCAAGTTGAGAGGCCTGCCTACGGTCATCTTGCGGATAGCCAATCCATGTGGAAAGTATCAAGATAAGGGAATCGTCTACGATGTGGTGAGGAGCCTCGTGAAGAGCGGCATCTTCAGGGGCAGGGGCAGTGGGGATCAGACGAGAAGTTATATTCACACTTCAGATCTGAGCGAAGCCTTCAGGATCGTCTTGGAAAGCAGGCCGGCGAAGATGTTTGAACTATACAATTTGGGGAATATTGATTATCTTTCGGCGCGCGAGGTTGCGGACGCCGTCAGACAAGTAATATGTCCTTGGGCGACAATCTCGTTTGTGGAGAGGACTTGGGAGGGTGACGCGGAGCATTGTGTTTTAGACAGCTCCAAATTTTTCGAAGAATTCGGCTGGAGGCCTAAGCTCAACTCCTTAAAAGCCGTTAAGCGCGCCGCAAAAGAGATCTGTAAAGAGTTTACTCGAACCACGGGTGCTTCGAGCAGACGTAGTTTATTATCTCTAATGAGAAGAAGATGAAGAACCTGTCTGTGAAATACATTTGGTAGGGAGCGTATACGCGGTATACTACGTCGCCCATGTTCTGTGTAAAGTCAGCTATTCCTCCACCTATTAGGCTCATCGGTATCGCGCCGTTGAATGCGTGGTTCAGCACATAGTTTCCTAGAATTACTAGGGCGAAGAAGCCGAGTAGTCCGAAAAGGTGCATGTCTGTTACAAGTCTTCTCATGCTGGGTCTGAACGCTGCAACCGCGTTTATCAGGTAGGCTATCGTGGTGTAAATGCCTAAGGCGAAGGAGGTGGAGGTTATCAAGGGAAATAATACTTCATGTCCGGTCATGTATATGGTCGACTTTCCGAGCTTCACCGCCATATAGATAAATCCATAACGCTCCGCCGTTCCCGCGATTCCAACCCACCAAGGCGTTTGATCGACAAATATCATTAGGCATATTGCCAGAAATGATAGGATCATCACGAGCCGTATGATTTGAGCCTGTATCTTATATGCCCGTTCTTCTTTCGCCTCTATCGGCTTCCAAAGCCTCGGCCTCCTACTCACCTTTAACCGCCTCCTCATATTCTATGAGGACTCCCCCGATGTCCATCAAGTAGTATACCTTGCTTATGCTGACCTCTCCCTGCGGCTGAGACATGATATCCGCCAAACACGTCACCTCCTTGCTTCCACCTCCTGGAATGAAGATCGTCGAGTTGTAGCGGACGACCGCTATATCGCTCCCCGTCTCGTCCTTCAGGTAGATGATCACTTCTTTTATTATGATGTCTGGGACTCCGTTGTTCTTTATCAACACCTTGACCTCCGGTATTACGAGTTTTTCATAAGCCCGTATAGTTACCTTTATGTCTGGGGCGAACTTGACGCTGGGTATTAGGGATCTTCCGAAGAATAATGGCGAAGCTACCGCCGCCAACAGAAGGAATATCAGGAGATAGTGTATCGTCTTTCTCTTCTTTTCTTTCGACGCTTGTGCGTACATCTAGTAGAAGGTGTTTGCCGTAAATTTTATAAGTTTTCGGCTAAAACTTAAAACCAGTCCAAGCTTGCGTGAACCCTCACCTTCTTCGGGAGATATCGCCTCTGCTTGTATTCCTTCACCGTCTGTACCTTTGGAGCCACTTCCTCACTCTCTATCTCATAGATCGGCTTTTCAAGCTCTATTTTGGCCGCACTACGAGTGAACGCTGTCTTCACCCTAAATGGCTTCTTGAAGAGCTTGAGATGTCCTTCGATGAACCACTTCACCTTCACGCCGCGTTCTTCCTTTATCTCCTTCGCGGAATCGACTATCTCCTCCACGGTGTTTGCCACATAATAGGTTGAGCCGAGGATATAGCTCCCACATCTCCTATTTATTCTCATGCCGGCTCCACCTCTACTCACCTTGACGACCTTCAACTTCGATAATAATTCCTTCTCGGCCTCTGGATTCTCAAAGACAGGAGAGATCTTGTCGACTGTGAAGTAGCCGAATACCTCGGCCTCCTTCCTCTCCTTATCATATACCGCCAAGAGTATTGGATCTCCCCATCTGAGATTTTTCACAATATTCTCAGGCAGGATTCTTCTCACCCCGAACTTCCTTGCTTCTTGTATGAATGCTTCCTTGCCGTAAAGATGTCGGCCTATGAAGTGAAGGTAATACGTGTATTTCTGCTCATGCTCTTGGACGGTTTCCATCGGCTGAAACCTCGTTGAAGTAGTTTATAAAATTGGCCGTGAATCATCCCAGCAAATCCGTTGTTCTTAAATATTATATGCGAGGAGCGTCAGCGTCCAATATTCTAAGACGTTTGCGACAGCCAGCAATATTATTATGGCTACGTGAATCGGAATCCACGCAGGCCTATAAACCATCTTTATCTTATATCTGATCCATGGGCTTTTCCTAGTATATGCTGAAAAGCCTACGAAGGCCAGGAGCATTAGAGCCGTCCCCTCAAGAAGGGTGTATGACGCGAATTGTATCGGATTTACTGGGCTAAACGGGGTCAACGTCAGCATAAATGCGAAGATGAGGTTGATGCAATTCACCCCCACCAGCATCGCCGGCGCCAACAATAGGATTACCTTGCTGACGGATGGAAACTTCCTCGCCATGGCATACGCCATCATATGTGAGAAGATGATGGTGAAATATACGATTAAGTTTCCGATGAAATATTTTAATCGGTCGAAGAGAGATTGCGGGAGGAATGCGAATAGTATTCGGATCAGGTTGTACTTTATGGAGAAATTTTCGGATAGGAAGGCATGCATCAAGCTTATCGAGAGCTGTGGTGGAAGGGCTATGAAGGCCAATATTATCGTGGCGGAGAGTAGCGTTATAGCCGCTATCGTGGCATCTTTCTCAGACATCTTGTAAGTATTGTTGACAAGCTGTATTAAGAGATTTCAACTCGTTGCCTTTTGCCCTTGGAAAGCTCTCTCATCAGGAGATGCGTCTTCATAAGATCCACATCTCCACCGTATATCTCATCCCTCAAGAATTCACTCAACCTCTCTATGGGGATCTCCAAGAGGATATTCCTCCTATGTCTGTCGCTTACCAGCGGATGTCTTGGCAGAATTCGGCCTAGAAACACTTTGCTCATCCTATCAGCTGATTTCATGGAGTCTATTGTCTTCAATATTATCGAACATATCTTCGACTTGTTCACCCTTCCTACTTCAAGATTCGTTTGTTTCAGGGCGCTTGTGAGCAAATCCTTGTAGTAATCCAAGTTTATGTCTTGAAGTGTCATCTGCGGGCCATGCGGATGTAAGACCGTTATCTTCCCATCATATGGTTTCATAATGATATACTTCTTTCTAACCTTACCCAATACTAGTGGGGCCAATCCGAGCGGGGTGGATAGATCCACGTTTCTGTTAAGCATTTTCATGAAATCCCTGTTCCTAGAGAGGGTTGCGGCGACCGTCTCCAGAAACGGTATCGCCCTTACATTCTTGGCTCCTCGATATAAGTCGTAGACCTTGTCCAATATTCTTTCTGGATGCTTCTTCCTCAGTAAATCCGCCAAAATTGTTGGGACGCCGTAGAAACTGAATTTTCTTCCATCAATCTTCCCGAATCTCCCAACTCCATATATCGGCGATCTCATACCAACTTCATACTCATGCTTCATCCAAATACGCCATTTAAAGAACCAGGTTGGAAAACGCTCTATACATGCCCATGAGATCTCGTAGTCTCCTATCCTCAGCGTGACGTAGTTCTCTTCCTCCTCTATTTCAGGAGTTTTTCCTGAAACTTCTTCAAACACTCTCTCAAGATATTTTTCTGGGGGAATTTTCTCCGGAAGTTTCCTAAACTGGTAGATGAGGTATGTTATGGTCGGATTGCTCAGGGCTATTCTGTATCTTCGACGTGGTCCAGCAATGGCTTCGATGTAAAGTTTGTATGGAACTGAGTAGTCAGGGTTTAAAACCCTTAGTATTTTTATCCTTGTGCCATCTTCTAAGAAGACCTTCTCACCACTTTTAGTCAGCTCTCGCAACGTGCCTACTGCCAATTCTATCTCAGATGGGTTTTCTGGGGAAATCGTTTTGAATTCAGATACTTTAAGAATCTTTTCTTGGCAGATTTTTGACGCTAACATTGTGCTGTGGACGCGTCCATGTGAGTATAGTAGGTAGTCTAGGGGTCTCTTGATTAAAATCTCCCTTTTCTGGGCCTTCATCTTGTTCAAGACTTTTTTAATGTCCGCATATGTCAAATCGAGGCCAAGCTCATTCAACGCGTCTAAGAGAATGTCTAGAAGTTGGTTCATAAATTCTCCACATGCATCTGGGAGTATTAGATATGGTCTGAGGTAATGGCGGGGATCCCCGTTCAGATTTTTATAAAAGCTGTGAAGCTCAAACGGCGGCTCAAAATAGGCTTCTAAACATCCGTAGATAAATGAATTATGTAAGTTGGTATCAACACTTGCGGCGATGTCCACCAGCTTTACCTCAAATAGTCCTGCCTTATCTGTGATCAGCGGAGGCTCTACGCCGAGATCTTTCCTAACCTTTTTAATCGCCGCGTTGATGTTTTTAGCCGTTATGGCCTTCATTATCTTCCTGTTCACTTCATCTAGTGGCTCATCCTCCATCCCTGAAAGAAACACGTAGCTATAGGTGCTATGCGCCGAGAAATCCTGCCTCCACTCAAATCTCCCATCTACGTAGAGTTCCTCGCGTTTCAGCTCCTTTGGAAGAAGGTTGAAAGCCTCTTCCAACGACTCGGTTGACAAATCCTTCAGCTTGACCCTTATATCGCTCTTCTCCCCGTGGCTCGCCGGCCTCATATATCCCTCATAATCGATGTATACATATCTTCCACCCCTGCCCTCCGACGCCCATGGAGATGCTATCAAAAAACCGTGTTTTCTGAGTATTTTCGCGGAATACCACGCGTCGACGTGAACAGTCACCCTATGCTTTACGAGTTCTCCGAGCACCTCCAAGTAGTCGTCGATCTCAGGTGAAGCGTATTTTCCAACGGCTCTGCCATGCTCGCTCATAGCCAAGATGAGGAAATTGTCCACGCCCATCTCCAAGAGCCTGCTCACTAGCTTCCTCTGCCTCTTCCCCCATCCCTTGGCCAGCAAGATGTTTACCCCAAATCTGTTTCTATTCTTCTTGAGCAGTTCAACTCCCTTGAATGCATCTTCATTATGGATTGATACCCGCACGAAGACTCCATACTTCTTAAGCTCCTTTACGATCTTCTCGTCGAGGAGCGTTCCATTAGTTGTCACAGATACTGGAATGACCTTGCTTATCTTTCTTAGGGCTTCCATCAGCCAAGGCACCGTGAACGGTTCTCCGCCTCCAACTGCTAGCACAGCCGTCCCAAGCCTTCTCAGATTCTCAGCCAGCTTCTCAACCCGCTCCGCCGTCCAATAATCGTTTGAGATGGGCTGCGAGTCCGCGTAGCAATATGGACAGCTTAGATTACATTTGTTTGTGATCTGCAACATCACCAGTAGCGGAAACTTCCAAAATCCGTCTTTCCTCTCCACGGACAGCCTGGCCTTACCGGATTCATGGTCATATTCCAGCCTGCCTACTGGGGTGTCGGCTTCTATAATCATCTACAATTAAGCCATCACCGTAGGTTATTTAAATATTCTGTCAAGCAATCCCGCAATAAAACTCTGTCCCGGCAGACCGTCCATTTTTCGCAAATTTTTTATAAAGTATTTTTCGGATGATTTTCTGGCATGATCTTCATGGATAGCCGCGAGTTCTCCAAGAACATGAGGATATACAAGATGCTCCAAGAGGTTCTAAGAGATCAGATCGCGGTGAGAAACCTTGAAGTCGGAGACTATTTTCTCGATGGGAAAATTGGAACCGCGTTGGTTGAGAGGAAGACCGTGACAGACCTGCTCATGGCCATGAAGCCCGATGCTACGGGTCGCGGAAGGATTTGGAGCCAGTTGGATAGGCTTGCTGAAGTCGACTGCTCCGAGAAGATCTTGCTTATTGAGGGCTGGTGGGGTCTGATCCGCAAGGTCACCGAGTGGAGAGAGGCGAGCGTTTACAGGCTTGTTGAAACAATTCAGAAATCATATGAGATTCCCGTCGTCTACACTCCTGACTGGAGGGGGACGGGGCATTATCTCATAGCGAAATATAGGAGTCTTCTTGAGAGACCTGAGCCTAGAGATTTCAGGCTTAGGGCGAGTTCCGTTTCGATGACCCCGGATGAGCAGGCGATCTACGTGATCGAGGGGCTTCCCAGAGTTGGGCCTGCTCTCGCGAAGGCTTTGCTGAAGACTTACCGTTCGGTGAAGAACGTGATCGACGCCTTGGCCCTAAAGCCCACCGAACTCATTAGAAGCGAGGTAGCTGAATCGCTTGGCAGAAAGCCTCCAGAAAACGTGATAAAAAGCGCCAAGGACGTGGTGTTGAGGGAGGTTCGATTAGAGGATTAATCAGCGGTTTCCAAATCAACCAATTTTATCTCCCCGTTTTCGGCGAGGAAAGATGCATATGACCAAGTCTTACGCGCGCGATCCTCATAATAATATTTTGCTAACCCCATTTTAGGAGCATAAATGAACCATGTTTCCAGCATCCTTAAATCATTTGTCGCGAGCATGGGATGATATCCAACTACTGCATCGTCTCTCAACCTTGCCTCAGACAATCCACCATAAGTTTCAACCTCGAAGCCGATACTCTCAAAAAATTCTTCAAACTCTCGCAAGTTTTGTAGAATTGATTGAACTTTTGGCAACCGTTCTTTAGCCTTCTCAAACGCTTTTAAGATTTCTCCCTCGAGATTTTCTGCGCTTATAAGCGCATTCTTGGTGGCGCTTGGATGAACGAAGAAATGTAGCGGAATGGCATCCTCCCTCACAGCATCTTTTCTCTCGAATGAAACCATTATCAACCATCCTGGTCCCGCGTTCTTTTTCAAGGATTCGTTTCCTATTTCGAATGTTAATCGCATGTTTTGATCAATATCGTAAACTAGCATACTTACGTAGTTTTGTTCAATCTTTTTGAACCCTTGAAGAGGGAATCTTGAGAATGTTTCCGGGGTAACATCCATTATAAATTCTTCAAGTCCGTTTGCATATCTCTTGATTTTTATGAAGCATTCATCTAGGCTAATCGTTTTCTCCGGACTAGATTCTATTAATTCTCTAATTTCAAAATTCGCCGGATTCACTATGAATTTCAAGTTTTCAAGTCTTGAATAGAAACGGTTAACCGTCTTTGAAAAAGCCCGCCTGCTTTTCGCAGAAGCCATTTTACTTACTAGCGTCAACAATATCACATAATCCTCTTTTGAAATTTTTGCAATTTCGTTGCTTTCCCCCGGTATGGATACTATAAAGCTTAAACTGCCCACCCTAAATGCTCCTCTAATCGTTTTCACTTTATTCGTCTTTCGAAAAGATGCTCGCCCATTCAGCATCGGAATATCTTCTGGAGCTGAGGCATATAATCCATCTCTTCCGAGGAAAAGTATTATTTTATCATCTCCAAGGACATCCACTCCTTTTTCAAGGGCTTTTAGAGCTATTGTCGATTTCCCAGAGGCAGGTCTTCCAACGAATACATGGGCCTCTCCATCATATATTATTGTCGCCGCATGTAACGGGAGCATCCTCCAACGCGTATATGAAAGTAGCGGGTCCAAGGACTCTACAAGGTTGCCGGATGTCATGTCTTATCACCGATTTTCAAGAAGATTTTATGTTCGAGGAGTTCTTCAAACAATTCTTTTTCTAAAGTGTCCAATTCACTTGGCTCCATATCAAACACACCGTCATCGTCGGCCAAGTCATAAATCCTGTTGATTAAGCGTAGTAGTGCTTGCTTTTCCTCTTCTGTATTCGGCTCTATTAAATACGCGTCGTCCTCGCCTTTCCACGCTATTATTTTCGGTATCCCCCGGAAGATTACCGCATTATCCCAGTTTATTTTGAATTTCATCAATATTTTCCCTATGTTAAAATTTTTATAAGTTTTTTAGGTTTTACGCAAACCTTCTCTATGAATCCTGCTTAAAAATAACCGAAGTTGATATCAGAAACGTATATATCCTGTACTTATATGAGTTTCGCTAGGTATACACGGATAATTGGTAATACTCGGACTTATATCCGCAGCCGTCGTATCACACCCGAAGAGAGCGCGGCAACAATCTATCTTTTTAATTTTTATTCTCTTACGCTTCATTATTCGTTCCCTGAAATTGTCATTATTTAAGTCATATAAATATATTTCCTTAAATTTTCCACGCATTCTTTCAATTCCAAGTTGAAAGTATACGACTTCCCTTTTAGGAGTGCTTTGATCCTCAACCCCCCACTTGGAAGCGGTTTAATTTCCAACACTCTTCCATTAGGGCTTTTAAACAGCAGTTGGGAAACCTCGGATTCACGTAATAGTATTACTGTTCTTTTTGGATCTGTTATAATCGCTTTCGAAATTTCTTTCAGAACAGGGTTCTCAACAATTATTGCAAATACTTTCTCTAAAACAAGCTTCTCATCGAGCACGCTTACACATCTTCTCACCTCATCTGTCCTCACCACCTTTGGACGTTTCTTCTCCGCGACTTGAATTGCCCATTCTGCTTCCCTTTTTAGTTGTTTAAAATCATAAGATTTTAATAATATAAGAATTGCTGGATCATAGCAGCCGATTAACGCCATTTTTGCCAGAATTTCGATGATCCTTTCCTTCAACCTATATTGGCCTGCTCTTAACCGCATGTTTATATCCCACCTTCATTACCTTCACTATGCAATGATAATAGATTGGCCGAAAATTATGTTTTTCTGCCACACACCTAAAGTAGTCCTACTAGGAGAGGATGAAATATCGGTCATCTCCCTTGAAAAGAACGAGTTTCAATTCGCGAGAAACATCATACTCGAAAAAATACTGAAGCAAGGTAAGACTACGAATGATGGGAAAATATGGGTCTCGAACGATCTTTTTACGAAGCGGGAGATCGACTTCTTACATAGATTGTTTAACGGTCTCATTTTTGATGAAGGAGAAGTTGAGCTTGCTTCGGAGAAGCTTTTTAATAAGCTTTGGATTACTGGTGTTACATTTGAAGTAACAAGTTTCTGCAATTTTAATTGTCCTCATTGCCTTCTTCCAGAAGAATATAGAAAGCGGAAAAAATATTTGAATGTTAATACGATTCTAAATATAATAGATCAGATAAACCATATAGGCGGATATGCGATGGCCTTGACTGGAGGAGAACCAACTTTCTATAATCATAGTGACATGATTAAAATAATCGAACACGCTTCTGATAAAATGCTTATGATTATGAATACAAACGCCTACAACATCAGCAAGGAGCTTGCAAAAATTTTATCCGAAAAGAATGTGACCGTTAAGGTGAGCTTATATGGTTGCGATGAAAGTTCTTATTATAAATATACTGGTGTAAAAAACTCTTTTCAACGCATAAAGAATAGTTTAGAACTTTTGAATAAATATGACGCAAAAATCATGATACATGTATTTTACACAAAGTTTCATGAAAGAATAAAAGTTAGACTTGAAGATCTATTGAAGTTTGCTTTGGACTTCACTCCTCATGTAAGAATTATGACAAAAATACAGCTCAGTTGGGACTGGAAGAGAAAAGATCTCCTCACGCTAACCTCAAAAATCAAAATATCTCCAGAAATCCCTTCAAAATTGAGAAGACAATTCATGTTCCACTCATATTTACGTCGATTATGCTTACCGTCTGATGCTTGCGCAGTTTCTTCAGTACTTGAACCCTACATCACTTCTGATGGAAAAGTCTTTCCATGCCCATTTCTTGACGAAGTTGTGGCCCATATTTCAAATCCGCAATGGGCTTTAATATACTATGTTAAACTTCGTTCCAGACGCAATTTTCCATGGCCAGGTGGACGGTGTGGTATTAAATATGTTCTAGATAAATGTGAATGAGATGTGAATTTCTCATCCTTTTCAGGCAATAAATCATAAAAAATATGGGGAAAGTTGAGGTGGTTTATTCTAGGGTTATCTCATCGGTTCTCAGGTAGTATTTGCCAACCACTACCCACTTATAATCTTCACCGGCTTTGACGATTTTAGTCAAGGTGTAGTATTCCGATAGTCTGTCGCCGTTTTTGTCGAAGCTTATAGGTCCGCTAGCTCCCCATATCTTTGAAGCGACGTCTGGAATGACCTTTTTCAAGGTTTGTGGATCAGCGCTTCCTGACTGGAGAATTGCTAGAGCTATTAACCAGACTGCGTCATAGCTATTATAGGCATAGGTATCAGGATCTCTTCCAAGGATTTTTCTGATCTTGGAGGCGAGTTCCGCGGTTATGCCCGTCTCAATTGGTGCTTGTATCGGGTTAAGGAACTCGACTTTAGTGGCGAATTCAGCCGCTTTCATATTTCCAACTATCTTTGGGTTCATCGCTGTTCCATCGCTTCCAAACCAGATAGTTTTCGCCAGATTTGGATACTCGGTTGCCGTTAGGAATATCATTACTGCCTCTTCAAAGGAAATTAAATGAATCATTATCTTCTCTGGTGGAATTCCTTGAGAAATCAGTCCATCGACTTCATCCGCTAGCGTAGCTACCTCTGCCGAAAATTCTCTCGCTTCTGGATCATACCTTATTTCAGCTACCACCTCTATTCCAAGCTTTTCATAGTTTTTCTTTGCCTCCTTTGCCAGCCCATCACCCCAGCTATCGCCTCTCCAGAAGAGAATTACATGAGTTATTCCCTTTGTTTTTGCGTATCTCGGCCCCACTCTCGCCTGATAAATATCGCAGGGGGAAAGCCTCAATATATTGTCTCCCGGCATTGCAAGCTCTATTGCCGTAGACGACTGGCTTATTACTAATATGCCGTTTGATTCAGCATATTCTTTGATGTTTCTTACGCCTGAGCTGGCCATCGGGCCGATGACTATTTTAACGCCTCTTGCATGTAGCGTTTGAAGCTTTTCTAAAGTGACTGTTGGATTTAGCTCCGTGTCTTCTACGTATAGTTTAAGTTTCCATGGGGCACCCATCTCAGCCAAATATTTGTTAACCTCTTCCACCGCGATTTCCATGGCGACCTTATTGTTTTCAGCAACTCCTGAAAGAGTTCCGCTCAACGGTAGTAATGCTCCGATTGGAATTTCGTCCTCAGGCCCAACCCTCTCCTTAACAGTTACTGTTACGGTCTGCACCGGCGCCATTAATGGGGCAGCGATAAACCCTATAATTGCTCCAGCTATCAGCGCCGAAATGGCTACTATCGCCGTTATTATTTGGGAATGGGTTCTCTTTTCAGGCATTCACCCTCGCCTCAGAGTTTTCGGGAAAATTTTTCCTTTATAAAGTTTTTATAAAAATTGGAGCAAATTAGTTATTTATAGTTTTTGAGCCAGAATTTCCTATTTTTTAAAAAATAAAACCTTAACAAAGTGTTTTAACTAGACAGGAGGACTATTTTTGACATAACATGTAATTCCTATAACTCTACTTGAGGCTTAGGTGACCTCAAAAACGTTAAATTCTGATAATTTTACGGTTTAGTTGATGTCGTGTGTGATTGAATTGAAGATGAGCATTTGCAAAAAATTGTTCAAACTTTATGTTGACAGTTGTAGGGTTGGGCGCGAATTTGCTGGATTTGTTTTTACCTCTAAAAAACGCTCCCAAGATGTAGAATATGTTATCGGTGATAAGGATAAAATCCCCATCACAAACATCTTAAAACTGGCCAAAAGCAAAAAGAAGTTGGTAGAATTCATCTGGCATACGCATCAAACTGGAAGTTCGGTGTTTTCATCTTCAGACCTCGAAGCTCTGGAAAACCTTAAAATCCCTCTGTCCCTTATATCCGAAATATCCTTTAAAAAAGGGCCTTTCAAAGTCATTTTTCCAACTATAATTTTCATTCATAAATCTCCATTTATGATCAAAGATTTTATTGGTATTGAAAAATCGATTGAGTATAAAGGCTTTTATTTAATATGGATTCCATTAAACCCCTTTCTGAGATTTTTACAGAAGCTGAAGTGGTTATTTTTTGGAGAACCGAAAGTTAAAGGATTTATAGATCTATCGTTACGAAATGAGTGACGTCCTCTGACAGGTTTTCAAATAATTATGTTTTATAAGACATCTCGCTTTCATATTAAATGGCAATTTTGTCGAAAGTTTTTCCATATAGATTACTGGCCACATGGGATTTGAAATATGTGCTACTATCTCATCCATATATGGACATGTTAGAACTACACCAGAGGTGGTTATATATGGGCCATGACCGCCAAATTTGGGACACTCAGGTTTGCTTAAGAAATCTTTCATTAGTTCTTTTACTCGATCTTCTATCAATTTTTTTATTCGGTTGAATTTTATTGATCGAACATCATTACTGACTAACCTATTTAACTTGTTTTTTATCTTCTTTATAGCAGATTGTTCTACTTCTGCTGAGAATATATCCTTGTGACCAGACCCCCAGCCTTCGGCAAATTGAAATCTGATTTGTACATCTTCTGGTTCGATCTTCTCAACGAATTTAACAAAATCTTCTAGCGTATATCCAGCTTTTTCATGAAGTTTCGTGTATATTATTCTTACCACGATTGGAACATTATATTTATGCAAATTTTCTATGGATTTTATAACTAGTTCATAAGCATTAACACATTTGGTGTACTCTGCATATGATTTTTTATCAAAACCATATAGGCTTATTAGCGTAAGGGCTTCCATTTTTCCGAGAGTTCTTGCTAAAGTTTCATAGATGTTACTGCCATTTGTGGAAAATATTACTGTAAGATCTTTTTCTGCTGTATATTCCAAAAGTTTTATCAAAAAAGTTTTATTATAAAGCGACGGTTCTCCACCTGTAATATCTACACTTACGGCGCCATGCTTCTTAAAAACATCGATCAAATTTAATGCTATTTTCAAATTCATGTCTTGAACTTTTCTATGCTCTGTTGTTTGAATACAATGCGGGCAGTTGAAATTACATTTTGTTGTGACTTCTATTAATGGCACGTTAAATTTCACCTTTCTTTGAAATTTCACCTCCCCTTCTTGAATTTTTTCCATATTTTTGATAATCTTCTCGCCAAAAACTTTTTCTAAAAATCTTCTCTCTAAAACATTTAAACAAATATTATTTATTTCTATGAATCTTCCTTTAGGCTTCGCGTGGGGAAGTATTTTATGTAATAGTATTTCTTTAAGGAATTCAAATTCTCTAGGCTCTAGATCAACCACATCTATATATTTTTCATCAAGGATGAAAACTTTTGGAAAGTATAAGAAACACATAATATTAGCCCAGTCTATGAGCATTCTTCTTTCACCAAATTTATTCGATTCACTCTCTATTAATAGTTTTGTTTTTGAGTAATAAACAGCTAATGTTAGTATTCAACACCATTATCTATCATCCCTGCCAGCCATAGGATTCCACATCTTCCTCCAGGCCATGGGTTTGATCTGTGGGCTATTATTTTTAGGTAGTGTATTGCCGGCCATTGTGGATTGCTTATATGAGCGCACACTTCATCAAAAAATGGACAAGCCAAGGTCACACCCTCGGCAGTAACAAACACATCTATAATTTTTGAAAGCGGACAACCATATTCCGGGAGAGTCACCGACTTAATATATCTCTGGTAGCGTGTGAAACAAGCACCTATTTTAAGTTTTTTAAGTTCTCTCTCAACAGATTTTTCTGTTAACTTAAACGTTTTTTCTCTTCCACCCCATCCTGGAAAAAATGCGTAATTTACAAGAACGTCAGACGTATACTGACGTGCAAAGTTGACCATTTCTTCAAGTCCTATTCCAATTCTCTTATGCAAATTTGTGTAGATCACTTGAATGATGAATCTGGCATCGTATTTGTTTAACATTTCTAGGGATTTTTTTACGCGGGAGTATGCGTTTTTTACTCCAGTAAACTTGTAGTAGGATTCGAAGTCACATCCGTATAAACTTATTTTTATGAGTATCCCGTATTCTGCCAATTTTTTCACCAAACGTTCTGTAAAGTTATATGCATTTGTATTCATCAGGATGAGAGCGCTATCACTTATAATGTCAATGATTTTTATTAATTTATCATGCGGATAGAAAGTGGGTTCCCCGCCAGTAAACGCGCATGAAATTAATCCTTTTCGGCCTAATCGCCTTACAATATTTATTACAGATTTTTCCGGCAAAATAAGATGCTGTCGCCTTCTTTCTGCTGGTAGGACACAGTGAGGGCATCTAAAAGGGCAGTACGTTAGGAGTTCAATCGTTGTCCCTATGAACCATGTTTTTTCGAGTAGATTCTCATCAGCAAGTTCAAAGTCATCTTCTTTGGATATATATTCTTTGAATGTCTTCAATAACATTTTTAACTCATTTTGTGAGAAAAACTCGTTTTTTACAAATAGCTTTCCATTAGATGTTACTCTAGCGTTTGGAAGTATTTTGCCTTTAATAATTCTTAAGAGCTTCTGATGCTCATCTTTAGAAAGTTCAACTTCTTCTATATCATCTAACCTTTCTTTGAGTAAGAATATTCGCGGTCTAGTTAGAAAGAACATTATGTTATTCCAGTTTATGAGCATTGCCTACCAGTCAATCGTATTTAAGACTTTTTAAAGTTTATTTGAGATATTAGCGATCGCAGATCTTCTACTATTTTCTTGAATTCCGTGTTAAAGTGAAAAGATTTTCCGTGGTATCGTATTTTTATATCAAGGCCCCCGTTCTTGCTGGGCCTTATACTTTCAATTCTTCCCCCATCTTTTCCAAGAAATATTTTGGACATATCTCTTTCCAAGATTAATAAAATTATACGTGGTGGCGGAGGATTATCTATGGCGAAGACCGGGGCTGGATTTTCTATAGTTACGGCATACATTTTCTCCAAATTTAATTTGTTGTTTTCAATGGTGAGTATCTCGCGAATTTTTTCCACTTTTACAACTCTCGGCCTGCTAATCATATTCACTCCCAGTATTTCTTTCGCCCTCTTTACGAGTTCTTTACATGGGAGTTTGTGGTATCCATATAGACTTTCCGGATCATAGCAACCTATTAACGATGCTTCCAAAATTTTCTGAAGAATTTTCTTCATCTCGCCAAGCTATATAGTTGATGGAATCCAATTATAAGAAGGACTTTGTTGACCAATTCCTCCAAAACAGGCGCAATACGACCCGCCTAGAACCCATCCACCATACGAGCATGTAGTTGCTAAATTGATTTTTCCTATCTTCTTTTCGATTAATCTCCTACGCCTCATTGCCCCAAAATCTTGTTTTTTGAAATAATATATAAATCTTAAAATCTTAATATAAGTAAATCCTTTTACTAACAATCACTTTTCAGGTTTGTCCATTCTAAGCCGTTCCATCTAAATTTTTTACAACTATGTCTTCAACGTTTTCTGCTTTGAAGAATATTGGCACGTTTCTCAGCCCCGTCGCCACGTAGCTCGTGAGTAGCCACTCCCCCGGGTTCAGTTCGAGGGTTCTCGAGAGTATGTCGTCGCTTATCGCGAACGCCTCGACTATCCTATCCCTGTCGTGTTTCCGGGGCATCGGGCCTACGAAGTAGGTGTGGAGCTGTTGGAGTGCCGAGGTGTTCAGGTAGCTCACTCTCTGGCTTGAGAGGCATATTCCCAAACCGTATTTCCTGCCGTGCCTCAAGGTGTTCTCGACCTTCTCAGATGCCTGCCTGCTGTAGTCGCCGTAGGTGGTTTCAGTCTTCGCGGAGACGTATTCATGGGCTTCGTCGAGGACGAAGAGGGTTGGCGTGGTCTCGGATATGTGTCGCTTCTTCCAGTCCAAGGCATATTTGCACGCGGAGGTCACGACCTGCCTCATGACCACGTCCTCCGAGGCTTGGACTAGGAGTATTCTCATCTCGCCCCTGAGGATTTTC